>TBL_comb47_HYPODRAFT_10001318_pt1 | contig 32190 bp, 24 predicted proteins | sample TroBogypolimnion_40_FD_10682 | JGI IMG/M metagenome (IMG submission 10682)
GAAAAAAGCTGAGCCACCGCCGACTCGCGGCGTGAACCGCGACAGCGGAACGGCAAGCGCCAACGGCGGTTGGCTCCGGCGACTGGTTAGGCCACTGGTTAATCATAACTCATCTGGCTTCGGCTTCCTGACGTGCGGCAAAACTCGACGACAACAAGCTCCGAACTCGCGAAAATTCTGGCGTGCCTGTGTCAAACTCAACTCGTAATTCGGGCCGCCACGAACCTCATCGGCATCGTGGTCATCTTGACCGTCATCTTCCCAATAGCAAACCTGACAAATATCAAAGGAACCTCGCTCATCAAGCGTGCGATAGCCGCAGCATGGGCAGCGATACAAACTCCCATCTGCCGCCTGCTCCTTGATGATGTTGGTAAATGCCATACGCGCGAAGTGGCCTAACTATTGATTCAACGAACGGTTGGTTCGTTGATCCAGAGACTTGAATTCTCTACACAAGTCCTTCACGCTCGGAATTTTATGTGGAACATCACCCGGATGTCAACCCTGAAAACACCGCGATCCCACCCCACGATACTAACCATGGGTTCGTTGATCCAAATTGGCACACTATCGACGCAATTAACTTACTCAGAGAGACTTGTGCTCTCGAACGCCTCTCCGTCCGCACCGACCAATCCTCTTTCCCCTGCCCCGCCGGTTTTTCCTTGGCTATCTGTGTAGCGCCGATATATATTGTCCCCGGCAATGACAGAAATGAACTTTCTCCCATCAACCCCGGTTCCCTGAAATGCTCACCCACCATCCGAATCACCTTCGTTCAATCCCCAACTCATCTAAACTCGCCCCGTTTTGCCCGAAAAACCGCTTAAACTCACTTAAACCCGCCTCTCAGGAGGAAAGATGTTCTTCCGCCCACCCGATCTCCGCGCTCCCTGTCCGCGCTCGATCGGGTCAGTCCCTCAGCGCCGCCGCACCCCGCGACCGGAGTCGCCGGCCCGCCTTTTCCTGCAATCTTTTGCTTGCATCCAATCACGATTCGCTTAAGATCGCTCAAGATCGAGCATATTCGAGTCATGGCTGAAACCGAACCAAAGGCACTGGCGCCGCAACGGTGGGACACCCTCCGGGCGTTGATCCGTGATACCGGCGTGATCCGCGTCGAGGATCTCTGCCGGCGTCTCGAGGTCTCCGCCGCCACCGTGCGTCGGGATCTCGACCAATTGGAGCGCGGTGGCGCCATCCGCCGTGTGCATGGCGGCGCGGTGAGCGTCGAGAGCCGGCTGGAAGAACCGCTTTTCGACGACAAGGCCTCGTTGGCTGTCCGCGAGAAACGGCGCATCGCCGAGGCCGCTTTGGCGCTCATTGAGCCCGATGACACGATTTACCTGGATGGCGGCAGCACGGTGCTCGAACTGGCACGCCTGCTCCGAGACCGTTCTAATCTCACCGTTGTCACCAATTCCTTGCGCGCCGCCCATGAATTAGCCGGCCGGGGCCCCAAACTGCTCGTCGTCGGGGGGGAACTCCGCCGGCTCAGCCAAACCCTGGTCGGACCCTTGTCGCGCCTGGTCCTCGACGGGTTGCACTTGGACAAGGCCTTCATGGGGACCATCGGTTTCGCCCTCCGGGAGGGACTCACGACCACCGACACCAACGAGGCCTTCACCAAGGAATCGGTCATGGGACAAGCCCGCGAGGTCATCCTCCTGGCCGACAGCAGCAAGGCGGGCAAAGTCTCTTTCGCCTGCGCCGGTCGCTGGGAACGGGTCCACATCCTCGTCACCGACAAACGACTCGACAAGCTTTTTGCCAAAGAACTGATTAACCAAGGGGTCAAGCTCATCCGAGCCTAGTCCCCGTTACCCATACTACACTGCATGACTAAATCACCCCTCTATTTGAGCGATATGCGGCCCAAATTTGTGCCGTTCGAGATGGACTGCGGCAAGATCTCCGCCTACCGCTATAACCGCGACCTCGCCTCCGAACTGGCCGCCGGCACGATCACCCGCGAAGAAGCGGTCGCTATTCTCGAAGATATGCTGGTGATCCGGGAAATGGAGGAGATGATCGTCAAGCTCCGCTCCGGAGCCTACGAGCCGATCCGCGATTACAACTACCGCGGTCCGACGCATGTCTCGATCGGCCAGGAAGGAACCGCCGCCGGAGCCTGCTGTGCGCTGAAACTCCCCGACAACATCACCAGCACCCATCGTGGCCACGGTGAAAGCCTCGCCAAAGGCACCGTCGCCATCCGTCAGATGACCGACGATCAGCTCCGCACGCGCGTACCCAACTGCCCCTCCACCCGTCATGAAGACCTTCTGGAGTCGGCCCTCGAGGAGCACGTCTATCGCACCATCTGTGAACTCTTCGGCAAGGACGACGGCTATTGCCGTGGGCGGGGCGGCTCCATGCACATCGCGGATTTCTCCGTAGGCCACCTCGGGGCCAACGCCATTGTCGGCGGCGGCGTCCCCATCGCCACCGGCGCCGCCCTGGCCAACCGTTACCTCGGCCGCGGCAGCGTCGTCTGCTGCTTCGCGGGCGACGGTGCCTACTCCAACGGCGTCGTGCTCGAGTCGCTCAACTTCGCCGCCCAGGCCCAGTTTACTAATCATCTCTCCGACGGCGTCAAGGGAGGTTTGCCCCTCATTTTCCTCATCTGCAATAACCACTATGGCATGACCGGCCGCTGCGACGACGAAGTCATGGGCGTCGAGCGCATGGCCCGCCGGGCCGCGGGTTTTGCCGACAACAACCTCCACGCCGAGGTGGTCAACGGCATGAACGTCCTCGCTGTGCGCGACGCCGTCTTGCGCGCCGCCAAGCTCTGCCGCGAGGGCCAGGGACCTGTCCTCCTGGACATCGACTGCTACCGCTACTGGGGCCACTCGCTGAGCGACCCCCGCAATGAATACCGCACCAAGGACGAAGAGGCCGCCTGGAAAGCCATCGATGCCATCGAAACCTACAAGCAGGCCCTCCTCGGCGCTAAAGTGCTGGACCCCGCGGGGCTGGCCGCCGTCGAGAAGCGAGTCGTGGATCGCAACGCCCGCGCCGCCAAACGTGCCGTCGCCGCTGCCGACCCCGCCGCCGCCGATGTCCTCAAGTTCATGTACACGGATACCACTTGCGCGACCGTTCCAGCCGAGTTCGCCAGCCCCAAGCTCATCGGCCCCTTGCCCGAGATCAAGCGGGTCAACGGCGAACTCAACTACAAGGACGCCCTCAAAGAGGCGCTGGTGCAGGAAATGGTCCGCGACCAGCGCGTCGTCTTCTACGGCGAGGACGTCGCGGATTACGGCGGCGCGTTCAAGGTGACCAAAGGGTTGCTCGAGGCCTTCGGCCGCGATCGCGTCTTCAACACCCCCATCAGCGAGGCCTGCATCTGCGGCACCGGCTGCGGCGCCGCCATGAACGGACTGCGGCCCATCGTCGAGTTGATGTACTTCGATTTCGCCCTCATGTCGTCCGACCAGATCAGCAACCAGGCCGCCAAATGGCACTACATGAGCGGCGCCCAAACCGAGGTCCCCTTGGTCATTCGCGCCTCCGCCGGGGCCGGCAAGGGCTACGGCGGCCAGCATTCCCAAACCCTGGAATCCATGTTCTGCCATATCCCCGGCCTCTACGTCGTCTATCCGGCCACCCCCTACGACGCCAAGGGCATGCTCAAGTCCGCGATCCGCGACAATAACCCCATCCTGTTCGTCGAGTCCCAGGCCCTCTACGGCCTCAAAGGACCCGTCCCCGAAGGCGAATACCTCGTCCCCCTCGGCGTCGCCGATGTCAAACGCGTGGGCACCGATATCACCTTGGTGGCCTGGGGCCCCCTGGTCCATGACTGCCTTAAGGCCGCCGACCAACTCAAGGCCGAACGTGGCGTCAGCGCCGAGGTCATCGACTTGCGCAGTCTCGTCCCCCTCGACCTGGAAACCGTGCTTCGCTCCGTGCAAAAAACCGGCCGCTGCGTCGTCGCCAGCCAGGCCATCCACATCGGCAGTTACACCGGCGAAATCGCCTCCACCATCCAGGATCAGGCCTTCGATTACCTCGATGCCCCCGTTAAGCGCGTCGGTGCCCGCAACGGTATCGCCCCCCAATCCCATATCCTCGAGGCGGCATTCCTGCCGAACGTCAACGACATCCTCGACGCCGCTAAGTCCATCCTCTGAGGTGCATTATGGCTACGCCTATCATCATGCCCAAGTTCGGGCAAATGACCGAGGAAAGCGCCATCGTCGAATGGCTCAAAAAAGAAGGGGAATCCGTCGCCAAGGGCGACATCCTCTTCACCGTCGAGACCGACAAGTCGGTCATGGATGTCGAGAGCTTTGAAGCCGGAATCTTGCTCAAGATCCTGGTCAAACCAGGCGTCAATGTGCCGGTGCAAAGTCCGGTTGGATTCTTGGGCCAGCCGGGGGAAAAGGTCCCTGAGTTGGTAACCTCGGCGCCGCCCCCGGCTGCTGCCAAACCCCAAGTCCCAAACCCAGCCTCGCTGCCCAGTCCGACTGCAAACCGACCCGACACAGTCGCCAGCCCGGTCCTCAGTGCGCCCTCCCCTGCCCTTCCCCCGGTGACGTCGGCGCCCTCCGCTCCGGCACGCTTCCGCATCAGCCCGCGCGCCGCGAAACTGGCAGCCGACTGTGTTATCGATCCCGCTCCCATCCGCGGCTCAGGCCCCAACGGACGCGTCGTCGAGAAAGACGTCCGATCCTATCTGGCGGCCAAAGGCTACGCCGCCCTTCGCGTCTCACCCACGGCCAAGCAACTCGCCGCCAAGGAAAAACTCAACCTCCTGTCCATCACCGGCACCGGCGATTCCGGCCGCATCACGGTGGCCGATGTCGAGCGCACCTTGGCGGAAAAGCCCAGACCGCTCAGCAAGATGCGCCAAATCATTGCGCAACGTCTGACCCAAAGTGTGGTCACCGCCCCGCACTTTTTCGTCACCGTCGAGGTCGACATGACCGACCTGGTCAAATTCCGCGCCCGGCTCAAGGAACAAGGATCCCCCTTAACCATCACCGATTTCATCTCGCAGGCCGCCGTCCTGAGCCTCAAGGAATTCCCCGACGTGAACAGTTCCACGGACGGACGGCCGGAGCATACGCTGGAGCAGCCGCGTTCACCTCGGCCTGGCCGTCTCCCTGGAACAGGGACTCGTAGTGCCGGTCATCCGCAACGCGGACGATCTGACCCTGGCCGAGCTCAACGCCCGCGCCAAAGAACTCGCCGATAAGGCGCGCGCCGGCAAACTCGCACCCGACGAAATGGCCGGCAGCACGTTCACCATTTCCAACATGGGAATGCTCGATGTCGAGAATTTCACCGCCATTATCAACACGGGCGAAGCCGCCATCCTCGCCGTCTCCAGCACCCTTAAGAAACCCGTGGTGCGCGACGACCAGATCGGGATTCGCTCGATCATGAAACTCACGCTCTCCTCCGATCATCGACTGGTGGATGGCGCCTTGGCCGTGCGGTTCCTCAACGCCATCAAACGGAAGCTCGAAAGCCTCGAACTCTGGAACCTCCTGGTATCCTAGGGTCTTATTGAGCAGTGCCAACTCCCCCCACAACCTTCGTCGGCTTCGGCTTCGGCCCCATCCAAGCCGGGCTGTTCCTCTATGAGGCCTTCCGCTCGGGACAATTCGAACGATTGGTCGTGGCGGAAATCGCCCCCGACGTTGTGTCGGCCCTCCGCCGCGCCCAGGGTTGTTACCGCATCAACCTCGCGACGCCCCGCAGCATCGAGGTCGCCGAGGTTCGCGGCGTCGAGATCCTCAACCCCCTGGTCCCGGAGGACGCCCGAAGCCTCTCCCAGGCTCTGGCCGATGCCTCGGAAATCAGCACCGCCCTGCCGAGCGTCGAGTTCTACGCCAAAGGCCTCCCTTCGGTCGTCTCCCTCCTCACCGAGGCTCTCCGCCATAAGACAGCCCACGACCAAGCTCCGCGATGCCTGGTCTATACCGGCGAGAACCACAACCATGCCGCGGAGATCCTTCAAGACCTCTGCGAACGAAACTGGCCCGCCGCAGAGTTGCCCCAGGCTCGCCGCTCCGTTCAGTTCCTCAACACGGTGATCGGGAAGATGAGCGGCACGGTCACCGATGCCAAGCAGCTTCGCGCCGATGGATTGGCCACTCTGGTCGAGGGGTTCCCGCGCGCGTTCCTGGTCGAAGAGTTTAACCGCATCCTCGTCACCCAGGTCACACTCCCCAATTTCCAACGCCGCATCCCGGTGTTCCTCGAAAAACCAGACCTGCTCCCCTTCGAGGAAGCCAAACTCTATGGCCACAACGCCGTCCACGCGCTCCTCGGTTACCTCGCCCAGCGTCGGGGTTATCGATTCATGTCCGATGCCGCCCCGGACCAGTCCTTGATGGCCCTGGCCCTCCGGGCATTTCTTCAGGAATCGGGCGCCGCCCTCATCGCTCGCCATCAAGCCCTGGACCCGCTCTTCACCCCGGATGGCTATCGGGCCTATGCCGACGACCTCCTCCGCCGCATGAACCAACCCCCACCTGCGCGATCGGATCGACCGCGTGATTCGAGACACGCCCCGCAAACTCGCTTGGAGCGACCGCCTCATCGGCACCATGCGCCTGGCCCTGGACGCCGGCCTTGTCCCCCACCTCTTTAGCCTCGGCGCCGCCGCCGCCTTGGACACTCTCGCCCTCCCGGGCGATCCCGCTTCGCTCCTCAATTCACTTTGGCCCGTCCCGGATGAACCACCCGGGCGCAAGGCACAACTCATCAAGCTCGTCACCCGAGCCCAGCGAACACTGAAAGAAACTCCCTATGGAAAACTTTGATCTCGCAGTCATCGGCGCCGGTCCCGGTGGTTATCCCACCGCCATCCGCGCCGCCCAACTCGGCGCCTCCGTCGCCATTGTCGAAAAAGAGCAACTCGGCGGCACTTGCCTCAATTGGGGATGCATCCCCACCAAAGCGTTGATTGCCGCCGCCGATACCTTCGCGCGCATCCGCCACAGCCAGTTTGCCGGCATCTCCGTCCAGGAGGCGTCCGTGGACTACGCCGCGCTCATCGGCCATAAGGACAAAGTCGTCCGCCAACTCCAAGGCGGCATCCGTCAACTCCTGACGGCCAACGGCGTAAAACAGTTCCCGGGTCTAGGCTCCTTCAAAGATCGAAACACCGTCCGGATCGCCGGCGCCGAAGCCATCTCCGCCAGGAAGATCATTATCGCCACCGGTTCCACGTCGGCTACGCCTGGGTTTCTCCCCAAGCATGCCCGCGTCGTGGAGAGCCGCGGGTTCCTGGCCCTCTCCACGCTACCCAAGACCATGGTGGTCCTGGGCGGCGGATTTATCGGCTGCGAGCTGGCTTGCATGGCCGCCACCCTCGGCGTCAAAGTCACCATCGTCGAACTGCTCGAAGATATCCTCCTCCTCCTGGACCCCGATGTGCGCCGTGAAGTCCGCGGCGCCATGGAAAAGAACCTCGGCATCCGAGTGTTGACCGGCAAGGCCCTCGAACAGATCACCGCCGACGACCAGGCTGTCCACGGACGGTGTGGCGAGGAAAGTCTCTCGGCCGAACTGCTCCTGAGCGCGGTAGGCCGCAAACCCGTCACCACCGGCTTGGACCTCGAAAATGCCGGGCTCAGCACCAACGAGCGCGGCTTCATTGAGGCCGACGATTATTGCCGCACCAGGGCCGCGAATATCTTCGCCATCGGCGATGTCACCGGCAAAATCCAATTGGCCCACTACGCCACCGCTCAAGGGATCGTTGCCGCGGAAAACGCCCTCCTGCCCAAACCCCGCAAACACGACACCCTCGTCCCCAACGTCATCTTCACCTTCCCGGAAGTCGGCACCGTCGGCTTGAGCGAGGACGATGCCAAACGACAGAATCGAGTGGTCAAGACCGCCAAATTCCGCTTTGCTGGCCTGGGCAAAGCGCTGGCCACTGGCGAAACCTCGGGCTTCGCCAAATGGATAACCGATGCGGCGACCGACCAACTCCTCGGCGCCGCCGTAGTTGGGCCTCACGCCACCGAACTCATCGCCGAAGCCACGACGGCCATCCGCGCCGAGTGGACCGCCCAGGACCTCGGCCGCACCATCCATGCCCACCCCACCTTCAGTGAGATCTGGATGGAAACCGCCCACGCCCTCCACGGCGAGGCCATTCACGCACCGCCCAAGCGCAAGGCCTGACGCTGTGTGCCGTTCGATCGGCGCCACCGGCCCGCCGCCCACCCAGCGCTCAGTTCCTCTATGGACACTCAACCCCAATCCCCCGGCAACGGCGGGCCGAGTCTGGTCTATGCGCTTCCTTCCATCCTCGACCGGCTTGACCTGACCGGACTGTTCACCAGCCTCCAGCCCATCGAAATCGAGTTGGGCAGCGGAGACGGCACCTTCCTGGCCAATTACGCCGCGTTGCACCCCGCGCGCAATTTCATCGGCGTCGAGCGACTCCTGGGGCGCTTGCGGAAACTCGACCGCAAGGGCCGCCGCGCCGGTCTAACGAACCTCCTCGGCCTGCGCATCGAGTCCGCCTATTTCCTGGAGTACCTCCTGCCGGCGCAATCCGTAACCGCCCTGCACATCTATTTCCCCGACCCCTGGCCCAAGCGCAAACACCGCCATTTCCGCCTGATCAACGAAGGCTTTCCCGCCCTGGCTGCTAGCGTGCTGGCGCCGGCCGGCAGGGTGTATCTGCGTACCGACGACGCCGATTACTTCGCCCAAATGCTCGCCGTCTTTGCCGCCAGCCCCGCCTTCCGCCAAATCGAAACCGATCCGCCCTTGGCTGAGGTGCTCACTGACTTCGAGCGGGGGTTTCTGGATCGCGGAATCGCTACCCGAAGAGCCGCTTACCAACTGGGCCCGTAGTCCAATAAACCTGGATTCGCACGATAGACGCGCCCCTCCCGCGCACGGGCGAGCACTCCGACAGGCGACCGCCATCCCCGGGGGCCTCCCCTTACCTCCTCAACGTACCGCCGCTTCCTCGATCACCAGATCCCCCGCCTCCGCATCGAGCGTTGCGCGCCCACCCACTGGAAGCGTCGCGTTGTGGGGAACATGCCCGAAAGGCAACCCGATCACCACGGGCACTCCCAGCGGCAACAGGCGCTCGGCCAAGACATCTTCGAGGGTTTGCCGATACTCCTTGGCTCGACGCGCCTTCGGGTCCACACAATCCCGGTTGATCCCGATAGCGATGCCTTTGACCTGTTGCAGCAGTCCGGCGTTGAGGAGTTGCGTCAACATCCGGTCGAACCGGTATGGCACTTCATCCAAGTCCTCGAAAAACAGAATCTTCCCCCGGAATGACGGCTGATAGGGCGTGCCCAGGCAGGCAACGATGAGCGTGAGGTTGCCGCCCAACAAGGGCCCCGAGACTCGGCCTTCGCGCAGCACCCTCACCGTCTGGTGGGGATATTCCTGGCACACGCTCCCCGCCGGCGCCACTTGTGTCACCGTGCGGAGAAAACTCGCCAGTGTGAAATCCGGCATGTCGTCGTTCGCAAAATCCGAGTTGAGCATCGGACCGTGGAAAGTGATGAGCCCGGATCGCTTCAAGAAGGCGAAATGGAGCGAGGTGATGTCGCTGTAGCCGGTGAAGATCTTGGGGTTGCGCCGGATCACCCCATAGTCAAGGCGGGACAGAAGCCGTGAAGTCCCATAACCACCGCGCACGCAGACGATCGCATCGACCTTGCGGTCGGTGAACATCCTCATGAGGTCCCCGGCCCGGTCCCGATCATCGCCGGCGAGAAACCCCCAGCGCCGCCGCACGTTGGGAGCGAGCTTGGTCTTGAAACCCAGGCCTTCCAGGGCGGCAACGGAACGGTCAATGGCTTTCGGATCCGGCGGCGCGCTCGCCGGCGCGATGATCCCGATAGTGTCGCCATGCTGAAGGTGCGGAGGTTTGATCGGCATCGTCCACTTGTGGCGCCGCCGCGGGTTTTCATCAAGCAAAAAACGCGTGCGAGCGAACGGCGCCGCCCGCCAACCGCGGCTCCGCCCCCGCGACTGCCGGGCATCCTTCCTTGATCCGACGACGGCGTGGCTGTAGCTTCACCTGCGCAGAGAAGCTGGTAAGCAGCAGTTCGGGCTTGGTGTGCCAATATGATTGAAGTCGAAGGTCTGACGAAACTGTACGGCGAATTCGTGGCCGTCAACGAACTCGGTTTCCGCGTTGAACGGGGTCAGGTCCTCGGCTTGGTCGGCCCGAACGGGGCTGGCAAGACCACGAGTTTGCGCTGCCTTTCGGGCATTATCCGCCCCACTTGCGGCACGATCCGCATCTGCGGCACCGACCTGGTGAACAACCCGGTCCCGGCGAAACGTGAACTGGCTTTCTTTAGCGACGAACCTCGGCTCTTCGATTACCTGACGGTGCAGCAGCACCTTGCGTTCACCGCCCGGATTTACCAGGTCCGAGACTACGAAACCATAGGGCGCCAATTGCTCGACGAGTTGGAGTTGAGCGAGAAGCGAGACGCGCTCCCCGGAGAACTCTCCCGCGGCATGAAGCAGAAGCTCGCCATCGCGTGTGGATGGTTGCACAACCCCAAGGTCATCTATTTTGACGAACCGCTCACCGGCCTGGACCCGATGGGAATCCGGCGCATGAAGCACTCCATCCTCAAGCGCGCCGGCGAAGGTGCCGCCATCATCATCAGTTCGCACCTCCTCCACTTGGTCGAGGAGATCTGCACGCATATCCTCATCCTCAAGAACGGGCGGAAAATCATTCATGGGACCATCGGGGAGATTACGCGGCAGTTCTCCGAGCAGACCGACGATACCAGCCTGGAGGAGGTCTTCTTCCGGGCAGCTTATGCAGAAGGCGAAAGGCGTCCAAAGGCCAATGGTGCCGAACCACCGGCCGCACGAGGCGCCGTCCCTCCGACGAACCCATAAGCACCTGCCGAGTTATGCTCTCCGCCCTGCTCTACCTCCAGTATCACTCATTCGTGAACCGGGCGGTGCGCCGTGTTCGGCGGCTCAAGCAACCCAAATACCTGTTTGGCGCGATCGTGGGCGGTCTCTACTTCTATTTCTATTTTGGCCGGTTCCTGTTCGGATTTGGCTCACATCGAGCAGGCGGCATGCCCGCGGTGCGCGCGACCGACGGAAATCAGGTCCTCATCGAGTCTGCTGCGGCGCTGGTGCTGCTGGTGATTGTCCTCCTGGCCTGGCTGCTGCCCCGAGAGCGGGCGGCACTGGTCTTCAGCGAGGCCGAGGTGGCTTTTCTCTTCCCGGCTCCCATCAGCCGCCGCGGGTTGGTTCATTTCCGTCTCATCCGCTCGCAATTGGCCGTGCTCCTCACCAGCCTGATCCTTCTGGCCCTGACCCGGCGTTGGGGAGGGAACCTCTGGTTCCACGCCTTGGGCTGGTGGGCTGTCATCTCGACCCTTTCCCTCCATGGGCTCGGCAGTTCCTTCGCTCGCACCATGTTGCTGGACCGTGGGATCACCAATCGCACCCGACGCCTGGTCATCCTCGGAGTGGTCGCTGTGGCCGCCGCTACCGTCTTTATGTGGGCCAGGCGGACTGTCCCTGCCTTTTCTGCCACCAGCATGGAGGACGGCACCGCCCTTAAACGATACGCCGAGCAAGTGCTGGCCTCGGGGCCCCTCCCTTGCCTGCTCTTCCCCTTCCGCTTGGTCATCCGCCCCTTCTTCGCCACCACGCTCAGCGCCTTCCTCGCGGCGTTCGGCCCGACGCTAGCCATCCTATTGGCGCTCTATTGGTGGGTGATCCGGTCGGATGTGGCGTTCGAGGAAGCCTCAGTCGATGCCTCCCAAAAACTGGCGGCCAGACTCGCCGCCGTTCGGGCAGGGAACTGGGGGGCAACGGACAAGGGAATGAAGCCCAAACGCCCACCCTTCCGGTTGCATCCGACCGGACCGCCGGCCGTGGCGCTGCTTTGGAAGCACATTATCAGCGCCAGCAAGGTCTTCACCGGCCGCCTCTGGTTGATTCTCGCCATCGGAATCACTTGCCTCTGTGTGTGCATCGGGCAGATGAACCCCACGGGTGGCCTGGCCACTGTGATCGGCATGCTCTCGGGGATGGCCCTAAGTTGGTCACTGCTGGTGGGGCCGCAGATCCTGCGCCAGGATTTCCGGCAGGACTTGCTGCTGGCGGATGTCCTCAAGACTTATCCGATCCCGCCATGGCAGATGGCTTTGGGCGAATTGCTTGGACCGGTGGTCATCTTGACCGCGGTGGATTGGCTCCTGGTGCTCGTCGCGGGCATCCTGCTGGGACAGACGCGTGGATTGGAAATGAGCGGCGCGCTGGTGGCTTCCATCGCGTTGGGGGTTGCGGTGGTGATTCCGATGCTCAATCTGATCGTGTTCCAGATCCCCAATGCGGCGGCCCTGCTGTTCCCGGCCTGGTTCCTGGCGACCCGCAGTGGTCCTGGCGGGATTGAAGCGATGGGCCAGCGGCTGATCTTCTTTATCGGCCAGTTCCTGGTTCTGGTCCTGGCGCTGGTGCCCGCGGCGGTGGTGTTCACCGGGCTGTTCTTTCTGGGCAAACTCTTCGTCAGCCCCGCATTCATTATCCCCCGCGCCGCTCTGGGTACAGCGGTGGTGCTGGGCGTAGAAGCGAGTTTTGGCATGGTTCTCCTCGGACGCCTGTTCAGTCGGTTTGACGTGGCGTCGGAAATGACACCTTGAAGTGCCGGGTGGCGAGTGGAAAACTGGCATACGCGCTCCCAAATCCTCGCCTAACGGCATGGCGACAAAAAAACGGGCGTGGCGATCAACCGCCCCCCTCGGGCTCTGGGTTTCGTTCCGCGCGTACCCTCCCAAAACCGCGCCTTATGGAGCAATCACCATATTAACGCATTGATGCAGAGACACTTCCTCCGCCCCGCATTCTATAGTGCGGGCCGCCATAACACACTCGTGGCGGTCCCCTAACCACCGCGCCCCCCCCCCAGGGCTTTGGCCGACGTCGCTTGGGTCGGCAACTCAAACACCTGCCACACTCGCCGCATCCGCTTGAGCGCCGTCCCCGGCTGGCACACCCGCAAGCCCATGACACAGTTGTTGCGGTTCATCCGCCCCGCCACCTCAATGAGCAACAACCGAAAGCGTTTCAGGCGCGCCGTCCGTTCGTCCCCTTCCAAACACAGCCGCTTAATCGCACTGATTAGATTATAGGTCAGCAGCGCGAACTTGAACCATGCCGCGTTCACGCCAAAGCGCTGGCTGGGCACGTGCCCGCCGCCCAACTCGTTCTTGACCTCCTCGTGGGTATGTTCCACCGTGCGGGCCTTTTCCCGATGCCAAGTCAATAAGCGTCCCCCATCGGTCGGCTCATTGGTGATCACCGCGTGAAAATGCCGATCACTGTCGTCTTTAAACCACACCCCTTGAGCTTTGAGCAGACGCAGTCCCACATACCGCAACGGTTGGCTCTCCTTACGTTCGGTTTTCTCCCCGGGCACAAAGGCCACTTCCGCCCACTGCCGCAAGGTCCCGTCGTCTTCTTGGCCAAAGGTTTGCCATTGTCCTTCCTCCACCGCCCGCAAGGCTTCCCCCAAGGCGGTACGCGAGTTCTACCATCACGACGGCGCTTACTTCGCCGAGACCAACCCGTTTTGAGGCAGCCTGCCCCGTATCCGACCGGACGAGGGGGCAATTACACCAGACACTATTTCACGCCCATTCTGGAACTCACGGCCATGATGCTCGACTGCTTCGCCTACACGGGTGAGCGCAGGTTCTTCCGCGTTGAGTGGGCGGAGCACGATAAACTCGGACGAGCCGACGGAAGGCACCGCTGGGGTGGTGCGCACCAGGGCGATCTCCCGGAGATATCGGGGCTCGTCGGTGAGCGTGGGGCCTAGTGGTTGAGTCACGTTGGCATCTGGCAGTGCTGGCTGGTCCAGATACGACTCTGTCAAATGCGTCGTACAAGAGGACGGAATTCACATAGCCGTTCTGAAATTGCGCGACGCAAGAAACTACGGTTCGGCTTCCTACCAACCTCCGCGCGCTTGCCTGCGGAATTTCAGGGGCGTAAGTTTCATTGCCCGCCGGAAGCACAGGGTCATGTATTCCGGCGAGCCGAAACCTGAGGCTTCCGACACGCGGTCAATTGAGAGATCTGTTTCGGCCAGCAGAGTCCTGGCGCGATCCAAGTGGGCGCGACGGATGTGAGCAGAGGGAGTGCGGCCCAGAAATTTGAGGAACCTCTCCTGGAGCAGGCGGCGGGAGATGCCGGCGTGAGCCGCTACCTCGCCAATCCTGATGATGCGGGACACATTAAGCCGCGTGAAGTTCAATGCCTTCACCAAGGCCGGATCGGAAATGGCCAGGGTGTCGGTGGACTGCCGGGTGATGATGCGCAGGGGCGGTATGAACTTTGGCGGTGGGTCTTTGGCCCCACGCATCAGGCGGTCCAGCATTTCTGCCGCCTGGAGGCCGATGCGTTCAAAGTCAACCTGGACGGCGGAAATGGGCACGCGGGAGGCTTCGCAGAGAAAATCCTCTGAACCGCTGAGCAGGGCGATTTCCTCGGGAACGCGCAGGCCGACCAACTTTGCGGCATGGATGACCTCGCGTCCACCGCTCCAAGTGAGGATGGCAGCGGGTTTGGGTAGGGATAGCAACCAATGGCCTAGTTTTTCAAGGCGCAGGTTCCAATCCGGTGTCTGCGCGCCTGAATGGGTGCGTACTCCGTAGACGTAGCAGTTGCAGCCAGCGGCTTTGAGAGCTTCCTCAAAGGCCTGTTGATGGCGCAGGGCGTATTCGAGACCTCGGAGGCTCAAGTAGCCGAAACTGCGGAAACCGCGCTCCAGGAAATACTGGGCCGCCATACGGGCGACGGCCCCTACGTCCGAGGCCACTTGGGGAAAATGGTGTCGGGTGGATAAATGGACTGCGGAGACATTGACGACCGGAAGATGCAGGGCGTAAAGCCGCCGGGCGGTCAGACTGTCGCCCACCCGTGCGATGATGCCGTCGCCCTGCCACCCGCGGGGGACGTGGGGATGTTCATCGACGCCCCTGGGCTCGATATAGAGTTCCCAGAACTGATGTTGGCGAAGGTATTGCAGGGTGCCGGAGATAATGCCGCGGCCCCAGCTAGTGGCAGTATCGACCAGGATAGCCACGCGCGGGACATGAGAGGCGGGTTTTCGGCGTCGCGAATAGCGATTCATGGTGCGCGGATTCTACGAAAGATTGCGCAATCGTGGCTAGTGTCATTTTTGATCTTTGGCTAGGCTGGGTATGGACTGGCTGTTGCCGGGTCTTTGAATGATGAGACAGATCAGAGAACAATTCGATGTGGTGGTGTGCGGTGGGGGACTGGCCGGGTTTTGCGCGGCAGTCGCCGCGGCGCGCAACGGGGCGAGGGTCTGCCTGGTGCACAATCGCCCGGTGCTCGGGGGCAACAGTTCCTCGGAAGTCGGGGTCACGCCGCACGGGGCGGCGGCATTTCACGCTTACGCCCGGGAGACGGGGATTATTTCGGAGGTGCTGATAGAAGAGCGGGCCCGGAACCACGCCGAGATATATGAGAACGGGTGGACCAACAGCGTTTGGGACATGGTGCTGTATGACGTGGCGCAGCGGACCGAGGGCCTGACGCTCCACCTAAACTGCGATATACGGGGGGTGGAGATGGGTGATCCGCGGACCATTGCCGCGGTAATCGCCGTGGTGCTGAATGCGGAAGTGGAACTACGCCTGGAGGGCAAGGTGTTCGTTGATTGCACGGGTGACGGCGTGGTGGCGCATGGTGCCGGATGCCAGTGGCGCATGGGTTCGGAAGGGCGAGACGAGTTCAACGAACCGCACGCGCCGGCGCAGGCCAGCAGCGACACGATGGGCAACTCGATTCATTTCCTGGCCCGGGACACCGGCGCACCCGCGCCCTTCGAAGCTCCGGATTGGGCGGTGAAGTACGAAGATGCTTCTTTTTTTTATAAGCAGGGACGGTTGCCGAAGGACAAGCGAGGAGGTTTTTGGTGGCTGGAAATTGGCGCACCCTACCATACGATCCATGACGCGGAAGCCATCCGGCATGAGCTGACACGGCATGCGTTGGGGGTTTGGGATTGGATGAAGAACAGGGATCCAAGGACGATGGAGGCAACGAGGAATTACGCGTTGGACTGGATCGGACAAGTGCCCGGGAAGCGCGAGAGCCGCCGCATTTTGGGGCGGTATTTCATGACGGAGCATGACATCCTGAACAAGACCGTGTTTGCGGATGAAATTGCCTTTGGGGGCTGGTTTGTGGATTTGCACACCCCGGGAGGGCTGTTGGCGAAGACTTCGGAACCCTCGGCGGCGGCGGGCGGTCACGAGGATGAATACGATACTTTCAGCGAGTACTCCGCCATGTCGTATTGCGGTCCGTACGGGATTCCGTTGCGGATTCTACTCGCGCGGGATTGCAACAACCTGATGGTGGCGGGTCGCAACGTGAGTGTGACGCACGCGGCGCTGGGCACGGTGCGGGTGATGGGTACGACCGCGCTCATGGGGGAGGCGGTGGGGGTGGCGGCGGCCATCGGACTCCAACGCGGGCATGACTTCGACCAACTTGTCGCCGAGGACATCGGCGACATTCAACAGCGGTTATTGGGGAACGGCTGTTTCCTGCGGGGCTTGGCGAATCAGGATCCTCGCGACCTGGCGAGACTGGCGAGTGTCACGGCGAGCGGCGAATTGGCGGTGGATGGGGTCGCGCCGGAAACAGCGGCGTTTCATGAGGGGCTAAAGATATGGAAGGACCAGCCGCAATATGGCATCGAGCGGGTAGAGGTCCGGCGCGGTCAATTGATCGCGACGAGCGGCGGGCAAATTGAGAGAATCGAACTTTGTCTGTCGAATGACTCTGCCACTGAGGAACGCCTGGAAGTGAAGCTCTACGCTGTGGACCACATCTGGGATTATCGTGTTGAACCGGGGGCGCCCCTGGCCACGGGAACACTGTCCGTGCCGCCCGGGAGGAATCTCTGGGTGAGCTGGAAGCTGGGCCTGGAGCTGCCCGCCACCCGCCCGTGCGGGAGTTTTCTCAGGCTGGACGCGATGCCGAACCGACAGCTTCACTGGCGCGCGGCGAGGAAGATCATTCCCGGCCATACGGCGATGTATGCGATTTCGCCAAGCCGGATGCGGCGTTTCGGGAATGGGCACACCCTGGCCTACCGAATTTCGCCGGCGCAGAAGCCCTTCGCGCCGGCGCAGGTGTTGTCCGGTGTCACGCGCCCATATCGCACCACGAATTTATGGGTATCAAGCGCGAACCAGCCGCTGCCGCAGTGGGTGGAATTGCGTTGGGCCCAGGCGCAAACCCTCACGGAGGTGCGGCTCGTATTNCCGGGGCATCTCGTCCGCGAATATCACGCCTACGGGCCGTTCTACNGCGACCCGCAGTGCCCGCGCGAATACGCGATAGAAGCGTGGCTGAACGGGAGATGGGCGCGGGTCGTGGAGGTAAAGNACAACTATCAACGACTGCGCCGGCACAGGTTGTCGGCGCCGGTTACGACGGACAAGCTCCGCGTGGTCGTCAGCGCGACCAATGGCGATCCCTCGGCGGCTATTTACGAAATTCGCTGCTACGCATGAACTCCATTCGTGTATTTCTGTTCAGTATCATGGTGTTGCTATTCGCCGGAACTGCTCTGCGCGCCGAGTATCCCGTCCAACGCCCGGCGCGCAAGACGCCGGCGTCAGCGGAGTCGACGATCACCATTCACCCGGACCGGCCGAAGCAGGAGATATGGGGTTTTGGCTTCGAGATCCAGTCGGACTCGATCGGCTCGGGTAATGTGGGGTTGCCCGACGCCCCGACGAGCGTGCCGCACGACCTGGTGCCGTCCGAGCGGCAGCGATTCTACCAGGAGCTGTTGAAGGGGTTCCGGTATTGCCGGCTGGCCGGCGGGCTGTACTGGCGGGGGCTGGACGCGGAGAAAAGGTTCATGCAGGGCCGCTGGCCGGAGCAGATGGGGGAGTTGCGCGAGATGATCGAGGCGGCGGGTGTCGAGGGCGTTTCGCTCGAGTACTGGTCGCCGGCGCCATTCTGGAAGGCGAACGGCGCTTACGTAGGCGGGGACAAGCTGACCAACCTGTTGCGTTGTTACGGGCCGGACTTTGGCGATGACCCGGTTTATCACGGCGATACGAACCGGTTCTTCAAGGAGTTTGCCGCGGCGCTCGTCCACGACGTTCACTATTTGAGGGATAACCAGATTCCGGTGAAGTTCTGGGGTTTGCAGAACGAACCGCGCGCCGGGAGCGCGGTGAAGGATTACTCGCGCTGTGTCTATGCGGACTCGCAGTACGAACAGGCGTTCAGCGCGGTGGCGCCGGCCATCCGTGCGTATGACCCATGGATCCGCATTATAGCGGATAGCTGGGAGCTGAATGGCATCGCTCCCGTACTGGCTGACCCGGCGCGGCGTTCGCTCGTGGATGCGCTGGTGATTCACCACGTCGGCTGCGATGCCAACCAGGTACTAACCCAGGTGCCGAAACTGCGCGCCCGGTATGGCAGCGAGAAGCCGCTGTTCCAAAATGAGTATGAGTACCTCCAGGGCCCGACTTCTCCCGCGCGTTGTTTGAATACCGTGCAGCACATCATGAACTGGCTGCAGGTGGGGGAAGCGCCTACCTGGTTTTGGATTCACGCGCTGAAGCCCATCAAGAACAAGGAAGCCAGCGGCTATTCACTCGGTTTCTGGCGACCGGCAGCCGATACCAATGCCGCGGATCACCCGGATTTCCCCGGGCTCAAACCCGGCCATTGGCAATGGAACAAATACAACTGGCACGCGGTCGGGAGCTTTATCCGCCACATGCCATGGGATTGCCGGGCGGTGGCGGTGACGGAGGAGGAGAGCGATCCGGACCTGCGCATCCTGGCCTTCAAGAAGCCCACCGGCAAACTGACGATTGTGCTTTCGAACCGAAGCGGCGGGGAGCATGCCTTTCACGTGAAGACCGGTCTAAAGGACGTCCGCTTCAACGGGTACCGGTATACGCCCGAGGAGGCGGGCGCCAACTTTATCGGGGTCAAGGTCGACGCGGTTGGAGGAGGCACGCTTACGCGGAAGGTGGGCGATCTGACGTGGGAGTTCTGGGAACAGGAATGAGGGATGACCGCAGCCGCGCCCACGTCGTTTCGGGAGAGCCAGCCGCAACCGCCGGCCGGGATGAAGATCCGGCATCTGAGATGGTGGGTGGCGTTCGCGTTATTTCTGGCGGCGGTGCTCAATTACATCGATCGCAATGTGCTGGGGCTGCTGGCCCCCACCATCCAGCAGGACCTGAATATCTCGGACGAGCAGTATTCCAACGTCATTAATGTTTTCCTGGCGGCATACACGATAGCGTACCTGCTTTCCGGCTGGGTCGTGGACAAACTGGGAGTGCGTCTGAGCCTGGCGTTGTTCGTGGGGTGGTGGTCGATCTCGAATGCCTTGACTGGAGTGGCGCAATCCGTGCGGTCGCTATCGGTGTTCCGGTTTATGCTGGGGCTGGGAGAAGCGGGCGGGTTTACGGCGTCGCCCAAGGCGGTGGGCGAATGGTTTCCGCCGGCCGAGCGTGGGATCGCGGTGGGCATTTACAGTGTCGGTGGCGCGGTGGGAGCGACCATCGCGCCGGTGCTGGTGGCGTTGATCGCGGTGAATTACGGTTGGCGCTGGGTGTTTGCGGTGTCGCCGGTGCTCGCCGGTTTTTGGCTCGTGTTCTGGCTATGGCTGTACCGACGCCCGCAGGAACACCCGCGGTTGACCGGCGAGGAGCGGAAGTATCTCGAAGCGAGGCTGCCCGCGCCGGCGGTGACCGTTCAGGAAGCAGAATCTGGATGGTCGCGTTGGCGGCAGGTCTTGAGCGAGCCCTTTGTTTGGCAGCTCATGCTGGCCCGGATGCTGACCGACCCGGTATGGTACTTCTACCAGTTCTGGATGCCCAAGTACCTGCATACGGCCCGTGGCCTTGACCAAAAGGGGCTTTCGATCATGTGGGTGGTATTTCTCGCCGCGGACGTGGGATTCCTGCTCAGCGGATTCCTGTCCGGGTGGCTGATCAAACGCGGTGGGACGCCGCCGTCGTCGAGGCTCAAGCTCATGGCGGTGAGCGCGTGTCTGGTGCCGATTACCTTTGCTGTGCCGCTCGCTCCATCGGTGACGATGGTGCTGGTGCTGGCGATGGTGGCGGCCTACGCGCACACCGCCTGGCTGGCCAGCCTGACGTCATTGGTGGTGGACATCACGCCGAAGCGGATTTTGGGCACTGCGTTCGGGGTCATTGCCTGCGGCAGCGCCGGGGGCGGCATGATTATGAACAAGAGCGTCGGCTGGCTGGTGGCGCATCGCTCGTACGACGACTGTTTTTACGTGATGGCCTGTTTGCATCCGCTGGCGCTGCTGTTGGTATGGCCGTTGAGGAAACGCGCCGGTACGGCCTAGAGGCACGGAAATGAGACACTGAGCAACGACACCACATGAAACGAGCAGGAACTATGATTTCAGAACCTCCCGCCGACGAGCGGAAGCTGCGAACGCTGCGCCTGGAGACGGAGGTGGCGGTGGTTGGCGGCGGGTTGGCGGGCGCCTGTTGTGCGATTACAGCCGCGCGGGCCGGGAGCAAGGTGGTGCTCGTGCAGGACCGCCCCGTTCTCGGCGGCAACGCCTCGAGTGAGGTGCGGCTGTGGATTTTGGGAGCGACATCTCACATGGGCAACAACAACCGTTGGGCTCGCGAGGGCGGNGTGATCGATGAACTGCTGGTCGAGAACCTGTACCGTAACCCGGAAGGCAACCCCTGCATTCTGGATGCCATTATTCTCGAACTGGTGGCCCGTGAGCGGAACATCACACTTCTCCTCAATACGGCGGTCCAGGGCGTGGAAAAGTCCGGTCCGGACACGATTCGGAGCGTGCAGGCTTTCTGTTCCCAGAATTCCACAGCGTATGAAATCACGGCCCCGCTCTATGTGGATGCCAGCGGGGACGGCATCGTCGGGTTCCTGGCCGGGGCGGCGTTTCGGATGGGCGGGGAATCGCGGGCTGAGTTGGGAGAAGGCCTGGCCCCGGAGGAATCTTCGAGCGAGTTGCTGGGGCACACGCTTTACTTCTATTCGAAGGACACTGGCCGGCCGGTCAAGTATATCGCCCCGAGCTTTGCGCTGAAGGATATCACGCGGATACCGAGGTGGCGGGACATCGAGGCGCACGATTACGGATGCCGGTTCTGGTGGTTTGAGTGGGGAGGGAAGTTTGACACGGTGTATGAGGCCGAGACGATCAAGTGGGAGCTGTGGAAAGTGGTTTATGGGGTGTGGGATTACGTCAAGAATTCGGGGAAGTTTCCTGAAGCCGAGACAATGACGCTGGAATGGGTGGGCGCGATTCCCGGCAAGCGGGAGAGCCGGCGATTCGAGGGAGACTACCTGCTGCGCCAGCAGGACGTGGTGGAACAGCGGCAACACGCGGATGCGGTTTCGTATGGAGGCTGGGCTATTGACCTCCACCCGGCGGACGGGGTGTACAGCGAAGAGGCCGGATGCCGGCAGTGGCATTCGAAGGGGGTATACCAGATACCGTACCGCTGCCTTTACAGCCGGAACATTTCCAACCTGTTTCTGGCGGGCCGGTCGATCAGCGCGTCCCACATCGCGTTTGGATCCACGCGAGTTATGGCTACCTGCGCCCACAACGGGCAGGTGGTGGGCCTGGCGGCGGCGTTGTGCCGGCGTCACGGAGTTCAGCCTCGCGAGTTGCTGGCGCCGGCGCTGATGACCGAGTTGCAGCGGGAGTTGCTACGGACCGGGCAGTTCATTCCCGGGGTGGCGCTGGCGCAGGAGGACGACCTGGCACAAAAGGCCAGCCTGACGGCTTCGAGTGAGCTGGAGTTGTCCGAACTGCAGCCGAGCGGGGAAACCCTGGAGTTGGAGAACTCGTTAGCCATGATGCTGCCGGTGGCGGCGGGCCGGATGCCACGAGTGGAATACCTGGTGGATGTGGCCAAAGAAACGACCTTGCGGGCCGAGCTGCGGGTGAGCAGCAAGCAGGACAACCACACACCGGACGTGACCCTGGCGGTGCTCGAGTTACCGCTCAAAGCGGGCCGAAAGCTGACAGTGGCGCTGAACTTCGCGGCGAGCATTGACGCGCCGCGCTACGCCTTTGTGTGCCTGATAGCCAACGAAGCGGTGGCGGTGCATTTGAGCGAGCAGCGGGTCACCGGGGTATTGTCAGTCGTCCACGAATTCAGCCGGCAGGTGGCCACCTCATCGAGACAGGAGCCGCCCCCGGACAGCGGGCTGGAGCGCTTTGAGTTCTGGTTGCCGCAGCGGCGGCCGGCCGGCAAGAACCTCGCGCTGAAGATAGACCCGCCGCTCGGTTGTTTTGGGGTGGAAAATCTGCGCTACGGTGGCGGGCGGCCTACCCACCAGCCTAATGCCTGGGTAGCAGGCTTCGCGCACGAGCAGCCGGTGTTACGCTTGAAGTGGGCCGAGCGGCAGACCGTTGCCCGCATTGATCTCTGTTTTGACACTGATTTCGACCACCCCATGGAATCAGTACTGATGGGGCACCCGGAACGGGTGATGCCGTTTTGCGTGCCGGAAGTGGTGATTTCCACGCCGGTGAATGTCCCGGTTCCGGCCGGCGCCGGAGGGGGTGTGGAAAGTGCAGGGACGGGCAGCCTCGGCCTGGAATCGCAACGGGTACTGTGGGAAATCAGTGAGAACCATCAATCCCGGCAGGTGATTCGCCTGGCACAACCCATCTGCACGGACTGCCTGGAGTTCCGCCTGGTCGCGCCGAGCGTTCATGTGCCGGCGGCGTTGTTCGAGGTGCACTGCTATGAAACCGCTTGAAGCCGCTCGTTATGTATGGGGGATGGGAGATCTCGTGGCCAAGAACGGTTGCCTGCTGCTGAACGTCGGTCCCGCGGCGGATGGCACCATTCCCGCACCCGCCCGGGAGCGCTTGCTGGGCATGGGGGACTGGCTGCGCACCAACAGCGAGGCGATTTACGGCACACGCCCGTGGAAGATCTACGGGGAAGGTCCGACCCGGCAGGCCAAAGCTGGCGGGTTCAGCGAAAACGCCGATAAGGCCTTTACCGCGCAAGACATCCGCTTCACGAAAGCCGAACTGAGGATCGCCTCGCGTGGTTCCGGCGCCGGAAGAATTGAGTCCATCACCCTGCTCGGTGACGACGAGAAGCTGCGGTGGAAACAGGACGACGCGGCGCTTATCATTCAGCCGGTCGCCAAATGGCCGTGCCAGCACGCCGTCACTTTCAAAGTCCTATTCGCAAAGTAATGACCACAACCCATTGTCCAACACTTCATACCCGGCGTGTCCCGACGCGGAGCCGGGGGAACATCGCCCACTGGCTGCGGGGTCTCCTGCTGCTATCCATCGCCCTCACGGGCACGGCCGCGCCTCCCGCCGGGTATCGCCTTGCCTGGTCGGATGAATTTGATGGCTCGGCGCTGGACACGAACAAATGGGTCTATCGTACCGATAGCAAGCACTGGAGCACCCAGAGCCCGGAGAACGTGTCGGTGGCAGACGGGTTTCTGCGGCTGGGCGTGAGGAAGCAAAGCCTGGGGGGGAAGGAATATGCCGGCAGCGGCGTCATCAGCCGGGAAGCGTTCAAATACGGCTACTATGAGGCGCGGTTCAGGGTGCCGCCGGGGGCCGGGTGGCACACTTCGTTTTGGATGCAAAAACACGATGGGGCCGGGGGCACGGGCCCCAAAGCGGCGGTGCAGGAACTGGACGTGTGTGAGAACGATTCCGTCAATCTGCGGCGCTACGGGGTCAATATTCACTGCTGGAACCCGGAGCCGCACGCCAGCTTTGGGGGCAAGAGCGTCGCTACGCCAGACCTGGCGGCGGAATTCCATGTGTTTGGGTGTGAATTCACGCCGGCGAAGGTGAAGTTTTACTTCGATGGGGAATTGGTGCAGTCGGCGGATGCCACCCAGTTTCCACACGGAGAGCAGAACATCTGGCTGACGACCATTGCTTCACAGTTGGGCGGCACCAAGGCGGTGGATGATTCGCTCCTGCCTTCGGCCGCGGTATACGACTGGGTGCGGTATTACAAGCCGGATGGAGCGTCGGGAGGAGCGGGAGCGACGGACCGACGGAGCTTTGGAAAGGAAGCGGCTGACACCCGCGCCGCCGCGAGCTATGACCTGAATGCGGTGCTCCAGCCGGTGCCGGCCATTGCGAAGTTTTCGGATCCGGAGTTCAACATCTGGTGTGGTTCGGCAATCAAGGGGGAGGATGGCAGGTACCACCTGTATTACTCTCGTTGGCCGCGCCGCCTTGGGCATAAGGCGTGGGTGACCCATTCTGAAGTTGCGCATGCGGTCAGTGACGCGCCCGTCGGCCCCTGGAAACATGAGGATGTGGCACTACCGCCACGCGGCACGAACTTCTGGGACGGGTCATGCACGCATAATCCGACCGTCCTGCGCATCGAGGGCAAGTACTATCTCTATTACATGGGCAACTACGGTGACGGGGTGGTGAGACAGCCGTTGAACTGGGAGCACCGGAATCGGCAGCGCATCGGCGTCGCGGTGGCGGATTCACCCAACGGACCCTGGCAGCGGTTTGACAAACCGGTCCTGGATGTTAGTTCGGACACCAATGCGCCTGACGCGCTCGTGGTCACTAATCCATCGGTGACTCAACGAGCGGAGGGCGGGGTGTTGATGGTATATAAGGCGGTGGGTCTAAAGCGGGCGCTCCCCTTTGGTGGTCCAGTCGTCCACCTGGTGGCCACGGCGGACAACCCGCTCGGCCCGTTTGCCAAGCGGCCCGGGGAGGTCTTCGGGGCGCAAGGGGTCATGTTTGCGGCCGAGGATCCGTATATTTGGCGGGCCAAGGATCGTTACTGGGCGGTGGTCAAGGACAATGAAGGCCACTTTACCGGGCACGGCTATTCACTGGCGCTCTGGGAATCCAGGGACGGCATCACGTGGGACCTTTCACAGCACCCGCTCGTGACGACCCCGGAAATCGCTTGGGAAGACGGCCGCAAGCAGAAGCTAGCCGCCTTGGAACGACCGCAGGTGCTCATCGAGAACGGGGTGCCAGTCGTCATGTGCTGCGCGGCCGCGGACAACCAAAATCGGGATGGGAGCTTCAATATCCAAATCCCACTCCGAGGGGCCAAATGAAAGCCCGCCGCATGAGCAGGATCACATCCCTATACATTTTACCAGCCGCGCTCAGCCTGCTTTGGACACTAGCTGGCCACCTGGCGGCGCAGGACATCGACCCGGCCAGCGACGCCAACACCCGTCCCTATCGGGATGTGCCCGGAGCGGGTTATTGCCTGGCGTTTTCGGACGAGTTCAACACGAATGTCCTGAACTCGAGCAAATGGAATTACCGCACCGGCACGCGGTTCGACGGCGTCAACCTGCCTGGCAACGTCGCCCTGAGCAACTCCATGCTGCACATCTACGGGCGGAACGAGACGAATGTCGTCGGCACGAACGTTTACTCATACACCTGCGGTGGGGTGATTTCGAAACAGTTGCTGGGTTATGGCTATTATGAGATTCGGGCGACTCTGAACAGCAGCAACGTGCCCGGCTGGCACCAGTCGTTCTGGAACATGAACCTGAACGAGGTGGACGGCTTTGAGATCCCTTCGTACGCACCGAGGAAAGTGGGTCTTAACCTTCACTACTACCCGGGTGGCGTTCACTACGGCTGGGGGATGGACGGCACGGGCAACGCCTACAACTACATGCTGCCGGACGGCCTGGACAGTTCGCAGAGCAATCACATTTACGGCTGGGAATATTCGCCGTCCGGGGTGAACTGGTTTGTGGACGGGGTAAAGGTAAAAAGCTCGACGTATCCGGGCCCGCTCCAGCCGGCGAACTTGTGGCTGACCAGCCTGGCCTGGAACGAGGGCGGCGCCGGGATTGTCGCGCCATCGGATATGCAGGTGGATTACTTCCGGTTTTTCACCAACACGGCGGGCTACGGCGATGCCTTGCCCGCCGGCCTGCTGGTGGACATCACGAACGCTGCTTTCGTCGGCAGTTGGACGACGGACTCGTATGCGCTGAATTTTGACGCTAAGTCCAACACCCGCACATCCACCAACAATGGCAGTTTCGTGACCTGGACGCCCAATATAGCCAACGCCGGCACTTACGAGGTGCTGGTCTGGAACCCGACGTATTTTCAGCGACGCGGGGAGGCGGTCATAGCTGGAGCGCGCCAGGCAACCTTCGTGGTGACTGCCCGCGATGGAGCCCACGCCACCCAACCAGTGGACCAGCTTTACGGCGGCCAAAAATGGTTCAGCCTCGGGAGTTTTCCCTTCAACTCGGGCACCAGCGGGAGCGTGCGGCTGGAGGTGACGAATGGCGCCAGCACTTCCATTTTTCGTGCTGGCGCAGTGGTGTTCCGCCCCATCACAAACGCCCCCGCCGCACCAACCGGCCTGAAAGCCAGCGATGAAGGAGGGTTTGTCTCGCTGGCGTGGAACCCGCCCGTCGGCTGGGCCGGGTTCACGATCAAGCGCGCGACCGTCAGCGGCGGGCCTTACAGTGTGATTGCCGCTGGCGTCACCAGCCGTGAGAGTTATGATGATTTAACCGCATCGCTGGGCATGACCTATTACTACGTAGCCGCCGCCACCAACACCTTTGGTTCGAGCGCGGATTCCACAGAAGCCGCCGTGACGGTCGCCAACGACCTCATTAAGGACGACGCCGATACCACGGGGATAGGTATCGCTGGCACCTGGGCGTCCAGCACCGGCGTGCCCGGCTACTACGGCGCCGATTATCTCTACGCNTCCCCGGGAACGGGCGCGAGCGTGCGGTTCACGCCCGTCTTGCCCCGCGCCGACGACTACCAGGTTTATGTCCGCTGGACGGCCTATCCCAACCGGCCCACCAACTTGCCAGTGGAAGTGAGTTGCGTCACTGGCATTCGTACCAACTTCGTGAATCAGACGACCAATAACGGGATCTGGAATTGGCTCGGCAAGTTCCCCTTCAACGCGGGCACCAACGGCAGTGTCGTCGTGCGCTCCTCCGCGTCCGGCTATGCTGTCGCCGATGCCGTGCGCTGGGTGGAAGGCGTATCGCTTGAACCCGTGGCCGTCGCGGCGATGGTTTCGGGAACCAATGCGGTGCTGTCCTGGCCGCCCGACCATACCGGTTGGCGGCTCCAAACCCAAACCAACCACCTCGGCACGAATTGGTATGAAGTGGCCGGCTCCAATGCCACGAACGTTTACATCTCCCAGCTCGACCAACCCATTCTCGCTGCCTTTTTCCGGCTCATCTACCCCTAATGAAATCGATGCGACGAGTCATCGCCATTCTTCTCGCTCTGTCCGNTGGCGCGCAAGCCGCCAGCAAATCATACGAAGTAACCTGGAACTCCCCATCCCAGGACTCGGTCGATTCCATGNCCCTCTCCGGCCGCCTGGGTGCAGGTGCCAATGTCTGGGTCCAGGACGGCTCAATTTGGCTCTACCTTGCCCACGGCGGTGCCTACGACGAAAAGGGCCGTCTGCTCAAGCTCGGTTGCGTCCGGATTACCCCAAGGATCTCCATCTCGGCGGGACCGGCTTCTCCCAGACTCTCGACTCGGACATCGGCCTCATCTCGATCACTCAGGGTGACTTTAAGGCGAGCCTCTGGTTCGCCGGCGAAACGTTGGTGTTTGAATCAGAATCTGCTGCTCCCAAAGCCCTCGAGATTGCGTTCGGGACCAGGCGTGACAAAACCAGGGAAGGCATCCGCAATGACATGATGGGGGCCAAGACCACCTTCTGCGGTGACCAGGTGAAGTTCTTTCCCAGCGGTTTCCTTGCCTTCCACCGCAACGCGGACTACGCCATGGATCTGGCCGGCAAAGCCGGCGGCCAAGGCATTCCCCCCGAGTCCCTGCCCGATGTAACCGCCCGTCGTGTCTCCGGTTCAGCCATTGCGGTCGAAGGTGGATTCACTGGCCAGCCGACCGAATTCCACGTGCGCTGGCAGTTCTGGGACGGACGAGCCTGGACCGGCACCACCCCGGCGCGCAAACAGCAGTTGATCACGGTGCGCCTGGCCGCTGCCGTTGAAGCCGATCCGGAAAAGTGGCTGTCCGGAGCCGGGGCGATGCTGGTTCCCAAAAAGCGAGCTGCCGCCAAGGCCGAAGAGCTGAAACGTTGGCAGGAGTTCTGGTCCCGCTCCCACATCGTCATAAACTCCGGAAAAGGCGAGTCTGATGCCGGCTTTCTCATCGGCCGCAACTACCAGCTCTTCCGATACCTGCTCGCCTGCAATCGCGACGGCGAGTTTCCCTTGCTGTTCAACGGCGGCATCTTCACGACCGATAACAATGGGTGCATCAAGGGCAACAACAATGACGACACAACAATGACGAACTGCCCACCTTTGAAGGCGAACCGGTCACGCCTGACTTCCGCCGCTGGATGGGCTGCTATTTCATGTCCCAAAACCAACGCTGGCTCGGATGGCCCGCCGTGGCCGGTGGGGATACTGAACTGCTCGCTCCCAGCACGCGCTTCTATCGCAACCGCGCCTCAGTGGCCGCCGCACGCGCAAGGCGCCAGGGCGCCGAAGGTGTGGTTTACACCGAACCGCTAGATGTCTGGGGACTTTGTCCGGTAGCCCCGCGTCCGGATGGACTGTGCGGTGCCCAGCACCTGACCTACCACTTCTCGATGGGCCTGGAAAACGCCTGGATGAACCTGCAGGCCCACTTCAACACCGGTTACCCGATTGACGCGGATCTTCAGTGGATGCTGGGCACGGTCTATTTCTACGACTCGTTCTACCGCTCCGAGACCAGGAAATACACGGGCCAGGAACTCGGCAACGACGGCAAATTGGTGATCTATCCCGGCAACGGGTTGGAATATGCCGGCGATGCCACCAATCCGTTGGACGGCGTGAGCGGTCTGCAAGCGCTTACCGGCGGCCTGTTGCGCTATCCCAGGCTGCGGGCTGCCGACCGCCAGCGACTGGAAAAAATCCTCGCGACGCCGCCTCCGTTGCCCACTGGCAACCGCCAGGGGTCGCCTGGCGGTGCTCCCCGCGAAAACCTATAAGGTCCCTTACAACAAGTGGGAGCCGATTGAAATGTATGCGGCCTGGCCATACCGGCTGGTGGGCATCACCTGGCCGGATACGCTGCAACTGGGGCGCGACACGTGGGAGACCGTCCCTCAAGATCGGGCCAGATTGTGCAAGCAAGGCTACTACTGGATGGCCAACCTCGCCAACATGGCGGCGCTCGCCTGGCCGGAGAAAGCGAAGGCGCGGGCAATTTACAAGCTGGCCAACACAACCGCGCCCCAGGCCCACTTCCCCGCCTTCTTTGGCCCCGGCCATGATTGGTTGCCCGACCATAACTGGGGCGGCGCCGGAATGGTCGGCCTTCAGGAGATGCTGCTTGCCCCGGAACCGCATCCCGGCGGGAAACTGCATCTATTCCCTGCCTGGCCGGCGGAGTGGGATGTGGATTTCAAGCTGCACGCGCCCGGCCCGACCATCGTCGAAGCGGTCTTGCGTGGTGGGAAACTCGTTTCCCTGAAAGTCACCCCGAAGTCGCGCGGCAAGGACATCGTCAATTGGCTTGGCACACATGCGTCCGACTAACATCGACGAATTCCAGGTCTTTCCGCTCAAAAAACGCTAACCCAAGAATGAGATCTTCTCAAGCGCTCTTCAAAAGCATCCTGCTGTGCGGCGGCCTGTCCGCGCTGCTCTTTACGTTTCCTGCCCAAGTGCGGGCAGCGGCGCCCGCGGGTGGGCTGGATGAAGTTCCGCTTACGCAGATTCGCCTGCTCGAGAGCCCGTTCAAGCAGCGGCAGGAGGTTCATCGCCGGGTCCTGCTCGAATACGATGTGGACCGCCTGCTGCACAATTTCAGGGTCAACGCGGGTCTGCCATCGTCGGCCAAGCCCTACGGCGGATGGGAAGCCCCTGGTTGCGGTCTGCGCGGTCATTTCACCGGCCATTACCTAAGCGCTTGCGCTCTCATGTTTGCGGCCACCGGTGACCCGGTGTTTAAAGAGCGAACCGCGCAGTTGGTGGACGGCCTGGCCGAATGCCAGCAGGCGCTGGGCGGCGGGTATCTCTCCGCCTTCCCGGTCTCGGAATTTGAGAAGCTCGAGACCCGTTTCTTCGACGGGGTGTGGGCACCTTACTACACAATCCACAAGATCATGAGCGGACTGCTCGACGCCCAGGAACATGCCAGCAACCCTCGCACCCGCGAAATGGTTATCACCATGGCCGACTACTTCGGCAAACGACTCGAGCAGCTTTCGCCCGAGGCGCAGGCGAAAATGACCCTCACCAACTACAAAGCGAACCCGGTCAACGAGTACGGCGGCATCGCCGAGTCATTCCTCGCCGTGTATCGACTCACCCAGAACCCGCGCCACCTCCCCGCCGCGCGCGTCTTCATCCGCGACTGGTTCCTCGATCCGCTCGCTCGGGGGGAGGACAAGCTCGCGGGCCTGCATGCCAACACTCACATTCCCCAGGCCCGTTCGTGGGTTTGCGCCGCGGAGGTGGTAGACGACCCGCGCCTGCTGCCGGCGGCAAAGTCTTTCTTTGACCAGGTCAGCAACCAGCACTCGTTTGCTTTCGGCGGCAACGGATTCGACGAGAAATTCGCCGCCCCGGGAATCGAAACGCGCCAGTACGACGACCTCACCGGGGAGACTTGCAGCACCTACAACCTGCAGCGGTTCAGCCGGCTCCTGTTCGCCCGCACCGCCGATGCCCGCTATGCCGGTTTCCAGGAGCACGCGTTGATCAACCACATACTGGCGTCGATTGCCCCGGAGGGCCAGACTACCTATCATGTCGCCGCCCAGCCCGGTCGCTTCAAGGTTTATGGCGGCCAGGACAATTGCTTCTGGTGCTGCACCGGGACGGGGATCGAGAACACCGCGCGCTATGCCCAGGGCGCCTACTTCACCTCAGGCAGGTCGCTCTGGATCAGCCAGTACATTCCGTCGCGCGTCGAGTTGCCAACGCTCGGCTTCACACTCGTCCAGCAGTCGGATTTTCCCGAGGGCGACACCATCCACATTTCGCTGGAGGCCCAAAGTTCTTTCAGTGCCAAGCTTCGGTTCCGCCTGCCGGTCTGGCTCGCAGGCCCGGCGGCGGCACGCATAAATGGGGCCGCAGCCGTCGCGCCGGAGGCCACCCGCGATGGATCCTGGCTGGTGCTCGATCGCTCCTGGCGGCCGGGGGACCGCATCGAACTCAGGCTGCCGATGAACATTCGCACCCGCCCGTCCCTGGATGATCCCACAGTGGTTTCCTTCTTCCACGGACCCGTGCTGCTGGCAGGCGCCCTGGGGCACGGAGGCATGCCGCAGTCGGACATCGTCGCGAACCAAACCGCTTATCATAAGCTGCCCCCCATCGAAGTGCCCGTGCTCCGGAGCGCTGCTCCGGACGCACTCAAGCTTGTGAACGGCACGCCGCTCACATACACCGCACTTGCCTCGGATGGCGGAGCGGTTACGCTAATACCGTTTTATCAACTCCACCACCAGCGCTACTCGCTCTACTGGCGGACGAATTCCCACGGAAGATGAAAACTCCTGATTGATCAACTCTGGGTCAATGGCCAGCGGCAGTGGATGGCGCGGTTTCCGAATCGTGCATCGGGCGACCCGCTCCCCATGAACCGCGCACTCCGCTCAATAAATCGTAATCCACATTCGATTCGTCTGACTTGATATGAAAGACCCACCACTGATTGTCAGGCTTGCGTGTTTTTTGGCGGGTCTGGCCTTTGCGGGCGCTCAACCCGCGCCACCCCACCCACCCGAAGGCGCGCTTGCGCATCGCGACCTTGCTGTCGGTCCGGGTGGCCACGAGCGCCAGAAGCTCGACCTCTATCTGCCCAAGGAGGGAACCAGCCTGCCGCTCATTGACTTCGGCCCTACGGACTTCCATTCTTCGTCTGGGTATCCGCACTCCCGCGCACTGCGAGATCTCCTTGCGCTGCCAATCCACATCGTCCCAGGCGACCAAAACCGCCTCCGATCTGACCCGCATTCCCCCATACGCAAGGAACTCGACCAAGTCGCCGACCCGGCTGCCCCAGGGACCGCTGCCCTTCCGGAGGTTGTCTACCAGCCCCCTGAATTGTGACGGTTCAGGCAAATGCAGATCCTTCTGCTTCACGCGCGCACGGCTCAGTTCGCC
>TBL_comb47_HYPODRAFT_10001319_pt1 | contig 32175 bp, 25 predicted proteins | sample TroBogypolimnion_40_FD_10682 | JGI IMG/M metagenome (IMG submission 10682)
CACGCATAACCTACCAAAGCAGTGGCAAACCTTATTGATGTTAGATAATCTGCAACTGCAAGTTTTACGTACCATGTTGCGCCGCCATCGGTTGTTTTATATATCTTTCCTGCATCCGTGCATATATCTCCTGTTGTGCGACTAGTAAACCATACAGACATAATATTATCTGTAATAGAAGTGGGTACAATACTCCAATGGCTTGACAAATAGGAAGTAGCATCCGTAGTTTTTATTATTGTGCCGGAAGCTCCAACAGCATAAACGTAATTTGAATCAACACAACTGACACCATACAAATTATTAGTTGTAACTCCTGATATGATAGCAGCAGAGTTTGTGCCTGCATATTCAGTTAAATTTGGAGAATTATTACAAGTATATAACATGCATCCTTCATTGCCAACAGCCCAACATCTACGAATATCCGGGCTGCTCATAGCATTTAATACTTTTCGATGTGTTATATCAAAGGGATCGGATAGAATTAGAATTTCAGTCCAATGTGAACCTCCGCTTTGTGTTCTTCTGAATATTCCGTCGTTCCCGATTATCCAACCGACAGTTGGACTAATAAAATAAACGGCATTAATATTCTTTAGTGTATCGGAGTCTAGCGAGGTACCCGTCGCTCCGCCGTCATCAGTGTGCAATAGTGTTCCGTTTGTGCCCCCTATCCAGATGTGGTTAGCATCTATACCGCAAACTGAATATAATCCAAAATATGTTGGTTTTGGATTGGCAATTTTCCACGCACTCTGAGCATAAATTATTCCTGTAAAAACAGACATAATAAATAGAAGTATAAATATTCTTTTCATGAATGCTCCATATATTTAACAAGTCAAAATTAATTAACAAAAGAAATAATGCGGGCGCGTTTTTGTGCGCCCGCATGTATTGCAATAACGATCACTTCAAGAGGATCATCTTTTTCGATTCAACAAAATCTCCTGCTATTATTCTATAAATGTACACTCCGCTCGGTAAACCGGCTGCATTGAACCTTACATTATATGTTCCTGCAGATTTTTCTTCGTTTACCAGTGTTGCTACTTCCCTTCCAAGAATATCATAAACCTTAATATTTACATTTGCTGTCTTTGATAATTTATAATTTATAACTGTTGAAGGGTTAAACGGATTTGGATAATTCTGCATCAATTTAAATTCACTTGGCAATAAATTCTGTTTAAGATCGGATATCCCTACAACACCGCCGGTAGTAGTTCCGAGTATTGCGCCAAAATCCCCCGCAACAAGACCATTGTTGGCATCAAAAAAGTAACAAGTGCTTAATTTAATTCCTATTCCATTGCCTACATTAGTCCATGTCGTTCCGGCGTCAGTAGTTTTATACACTACTCCTCCTGTTCCGGCAACATATCCCGTGGTAGTACTTACAAAGCATACAGAAAAAAGGACTTCCGATGTTGGCACGTTTACATTATTCCAGTGAGATCCGCCGTCCGTAGTACTAAATAATGTTCCCGGGGCACCGCAAACCCAAATATGATTACCATCGAGAACGGAAATTCCAAATAACGGATTTGTATTTGGTGCTGTTTGTGTAAGCCAGTGTGCACCGCCGTCTGATGTATAAAGTATTGTTCCCTGATCTCCTACTGCCCATCCCTTAGTTGTGTTTTTCATTTTTATTGCATAAAGATAATTCGGTGTGCCGCTTACTTGCATACTCCATAATGCACCCCCATTATTAGTAGCTAATATTGTTCCATCTGCACCTACAGTCCAACCATGTGAAGTATCTGCAAATGAAACTCCTGCCAGGTCTTTTAAAGACCCGCTAGTTTGAGCTATCCAATTCGTTCTATCGCTTGTCCTGGAGATAAATCCTTTTTGTCCTACGACCCATCCATGGTAAGTATCCGGAAAAGAAATTCCGGTAAGATTGTATTCCGTTCCACTGGTTTCAGGAAACCAGCTTGAGCCGTTCGTCTGGCTAAATAAAATTGTTCCATTATCACCGACTGCCCATCCATAGTTGCTGCCCGGCATTGCAAGTCCATTTATATTATTTGTTACACCCTTCCGTAAGCTAACCCATGTGCTGCCGCCGTCAGTGCTCTTAATTATCTGCCCTACTAATCCTACTGCACAGACATTATTTACATCAGCTGAATATATTGAATTCAAATCTTCTGTTACATTAGTAGTTAATGGATTCCAGTTTTCTCCGCCATCTGTAGTTTTTAAAACTAATCCCATACCGCCGCACGCATAACCTACCAAAGCAGTGGCAAACCTTATTGATGTTAGATAATCTGCAACTGCAAGTTTTACGTACCATGTTGCGCCGCCATCGGTTGTTTTATATATCTTTCCTGCATCCGTGCATATATATCCTATAGTTGGACCTACAAACCATACAGACATTATGTTGTCGGTAATAGACGTTGACAACAAATTCCAATCAAGCCCATTGGTTGTTTTAATTATAGTGCCAGTAATTCCGACAGCATAAACAATCAATGAATCTACACTATATACTCCATATAAATCATTATTTGTTACGCCGGTTCCAGGCCACCATTTTGTTAGTGTATAACCAATTGAAGGGTCATAAGCACTTACCCTAAATATCAAACCGCCATTACCTACCATCCAGCCATTTGTTGGACTTGAAAAACTAATTGAGTGCAATGTCTCATAAACTGTATGAGTGATATCATCAGTCATACTTGAATAATCATTCCAATTCACTCCTCCATTTCTAGTAAATTTAAAAGTTCCATTTTCTCCAACAATCCAACCATAATTTGAATTTAAAAAATAAGCAGCATTTAGATACAAATCAGTACCGGTAGTAATTGTTGAACCTGTGGCTCCGCCGTCATCAGTGTGCAATAGTGTCCCGTTAGCGCCCCCTATCCAGATGTGGTTTGCATCCGTTCCGCAAACTGAGCTTAAACCCAAATATGTTGGTTTTGGATTGGCAATTTTCCACGCACTCTGAGCAAAAGTAATACCTGAACAATACGAGAGGACAAATAGAAGTGTAAATATTTTTTTCATAATTCCTCCATACGATTATATTTTTAAATAAAATCAAAATATTTTGCATTTAATCAATGAAACAAATTAACAATTGATTGATGCAGGCTTAGCAAGTTTTCTTTATTTATAAAGTCATCGGCACCGGAATTGAATGCTTCATCACGGAATTCTTTATCGCCCAATTGCGAGACTACAATAATTTTCACAGATGATGATGCCCGCCTAATATGTTTAATAGCGGTAAATCCATCCATTTTGTTCATTATTATATCAATTAAAATAAGATCAGGTTTTTCCATATTAAAACATTCAACGGCATCACTACCATCATCACGTTCAAGCAATATTGCATCACTAAAATGACGAAGCAGCATCTTGCTTATTGTCTGGCGGATTCTGGCATTATCATCCACAATTAAAATTTTCAATGCAACTTCCTTTGTAATAACAAAGGTAATATAAACGGGTACAAAACCGGGTGGAATAGAGAGTAATTCTCTATTTAAATGAGTATATATACTTAGAGATTGCGTTTTTAGAGTAAAGCTTTGTGCTCTATAGCAAACAGGAGTAGTTTGTTGTGGCCGTTCAATCCAAGTTTATGAGAAATATTATGCCTGTGATTTTGAATTGTTCTGTGACTTAAGAACAATTCTTTTGCAATTTGCTGGCTGGTTTTATTTTCTGAAAGCAATTTAATGATATGCTTTTCTGAATGAGTTAATAATTTAAGTTTTTCTTCAATTTCATTTTTTGAAGATTTGTTTTTCCTGTTTTTAATTATGTTATCGGTAATTTCGCCGCTGATGTAAAATGCTCCATCCAATACTGCTTTAAGGCAGTTAACAATTTCAAGCGCAGTTGAATCCTTAAGCAAGTACCCCCGCACACCATATTCCATTGCTTCTTCAAGATATTCAACATCATTGTACATAGTTAAAATAACAGGCAGAGTTTCCAGTTCTTCTTCTAAAATTGCTTTTGCGATTTCAATTCCGGTTTTTCCCGGCATTGAAATATCTAAAATTGCTATATCAGGTTTATTTTTTTGAATGAATTCAAGGGCTTCAGTACCGTTACCGGAACTATAAACTACTTTGAAATTTTCTTCTGTTTGAATTATCTTAATAAGGCCTTCCCTGAAAACAGGGTGGTCATCTGCAAGAAATATTTTAATTTCTTTATCCATTATTTATATGGTATGTTGATAGTTATTTTCGTCCCTTTTCCCGGTACAGAGTCTATAATTAATTTGCCATTTAGTAATTGTGCTCTTTCCTTTATGCTTTTCAGCCCCAATCCTTCATCAAATTTATTTTTCAATTCCCTATCATAAATATCATAACCTTTTCCATAATCTTCAATATGAATAATAATAAATAATTCCTCTTTCCTTATGCTTATAATTGCTTTTTTACTGCCGGAGTGTTTTACAATATTATTTATAAGTTCCTGTATTATTCTATACACATTTATTTCTATCTCTTTCGGCAAAATGCCTGAAAGGTCATCAAAATATTTTTCGAATTCAATACTGAAAGAGGTTTCAACCCTGTTAACCATTGACGAAATTGCTTTAATCAAACCAAGCCTTTCAAGCTGATGCGGATGCAAATTAGATGATATTTCCTTTACTTCTGCAACCGATTCTTTAACCAGTTCATTTATTTTATTAAGCTCTTCTTTATCAATATTTTTTGATGAAACCTGCAGATCAATCTGATTTTTTATAACCAATAAATTCTGCCCAAGGCTGTCATGAAGTTCCTTCGAAAGCCTTTTCCTTTCCTCTTCCTGCGATTCAATAAGCAATTTTGAAAATTGATTTTGAAGTTGCTTTTCGTATTTCAGTCTTTTAATTTTCCTGTCAATATACCAATATACCAATGCAATAAGCAGCAATATTAATGTCAGGCGGAAATACCAGCTTTCCCAGAATAAAGGTTTAATCCGGATATTAAGTATTGCCCCTTCATTATTCCAATAGCCGTCATTATTAGATCCTATGATCCTAAGAATATACTTCCCGGAAGGAAGATTTGCGAAATTAATTTCAGAATTATTTCCAAGATTTACCCATTCATTCCCAAACCCTTCAAGCAGATATTTGTATTCGTTACATTCCGGTTTAATATAATTAAGAGATGCAAAGCGGATCCTAATATTTCTCTGATCATAATCCAAATCAATATTTTTGACCATTGATATATCGGTTCCGGCCCAAAATTCATCATTATTTACTTTAATTGATGTTATGCATACAGGGGGTATTTCTTTGTTTTCAGGAAGTGATTCAGGGTCAAAATATAGATATCCGGAAGTACCCGGGAAATAAATTATTCCTTCTTTGTTGATAAATGCCGATCCCCAACTGAAATCGAAACCGCCGGTTTCATAAATCATTTTATATATTTTAACTTGACCGTTTCTAGGGTTATATGATCCCACTCCGGAACTGTTGGTTGAAAACCAGATAACACCTTTTTTATCTTTAACAATTGCATAAATACAATTATCAAAATTAACCGATGCCCAGAGAATTTCGGTTTTAAATTGTGTCCCGGTTACTTTTGAAATCTTTGTTAGTCCGCCTAATGTTCCTATCCAAATATCACCAACATCATCTCTACAAAAACAATTTGGAGTATTAATTAAGTTAAGGGGTTTATCCGGAATGAAAAGTATTTTTTCAGTTTCTTTTGTTGAAAGATTAATATACTGGACACCCTTACTGGTACTTAATAAAAGCTCATTTCCATTAGCAATATAAATATCAGAAGTATAATTTGAAATCACTTCCTGCGGAGGTTCCTTGCCTTTCATAAAATGAATAAATTTAATATCCGGATTTAATTTGGATTTTGCAGGTATTTCGCTAAAACCCCCAGACCAGGTACAAATCCATATATTTCCGGCTAAATCCATATATATTCTTCTTATAAAATCATTGCTCAAACTATTAGGATTATCACCATTGTGATAAAAGTTTGTAAACTTAATTGGATCACCAGGTTTGAAACCCGGATTAAGAGTAAATCTGGATATTCCGCCACCCCATGTTGCCGCCCACCCTGTCCCATTTCTTTCAAATAATAATGAAGTTACCTGCTGATTATCATGTTGAGGGAACGACTTGGGCAGGTTATAATGAACGTATTCATCTTTATCTTTCTTCTTAACATCCAGGCCTTTTGACGTAGCAAACCATAAATAACCGTTTTTATCTTCGGCACACTGACTTACTTTGTTGCTCGATAATGACCTTGCCAGTTTGCTGCTTTGAGAAACTTTAATAAACCTTGGCGGCATCATATTCATTTTGCTTATACCGCCATTTGTAAGAACCCAGAGATTCCTCTGGTTATCAAAATACAAACCGTTAATAAAGTTATTAACAAGGGAATACGGAAGTTGTGAATCATTTAATAAATATTCAGCCCTTTTAGTTCTAAGGTTTACTTTGGCAAGCCCGTCAATTGTACCAACCCACAATAAAGAATCATTTTGCAGGCATAATGTTGTGATTGCAACACTTGGATTGATAGTAGAGTTATCCTCAACAAGCTTTACTTTTTCATATGACAAATTGTTAATATTTACCTTTAGAACTCCTCTGCTGCTTGTACCTATGTATATGTAATCAGAGTTCGGAATTGAAACAATAGCTCTAACCTGGTTAAGGCGGGGGAGAAAATTGTACAATCCATTTTCAGAAAATTTTTCTGTTATCCTGTTGAACCTAATGACTGTCCGTCCTTCCATGCCAAGCCAGAAAACTCTATTTTTATCTTCGCAAATAGACACGACAATATTGGATGCATCTTTAATGTGATCCGGTATTATATATTCTTTAATAATATTAAATGAAGAATCTGTATGTATTAATCCTTTGTCAGTTGAAATCCAATATTCATCAGGCCCGGCCTTATAAAAATTTGTTATATATTTACCTGAGAACTGTGCATTTCTTTTTACAAGGTTTATAAAATGCCCTGTACTATAATTATAAAAATAAACTTTACCTGTGTAACTGAAAAACATAACTTCGTCATTAGAAATTTTATACGAAAATAGAAAATTATTTTCCGTAAGCCCGGTTCTTAATGAATCTTTTGATGTAAAAACGCTGAAGTTTATTCCGTCATACCTGCAGATACCGTTATCAGTTGTTACCCACAAAAATCCATAATTATCCTTTATACATGAATTCACAGTGTTAGAAGCCAAACCGTTTTTTAAAGTAATATTGTCAAATTTTTGCTGAGCGTGAATGCTGCTTAGGAAACTAAAACAAATGGAAATGGTTAAAAATGCTTTTAAGCATATTAAAAGGTAATAAGTGCGGGTTTTGTATAATTTTAGCATTATCATATTATTCAAAATATGATAAGTTTTATTTCAAATCAAGAGAAAAAGAAGGGCTTAGGCCTAAATCACAGTAATATTAAAGCACATTGCAAAGTACAATGTGCTTTAATTTTAAATAATTACTTAATCAAAAGCATTTTCATTGTCTTACTAAAATTCCCGGCATCTAATCTATAAAGATAAACACCGCTTGACATACCGGATGCATTGAATTTTACATTATATGATCCGGCTGGTTTTTCCTCATTGACTAAAGTAATAACTTCTCTTCCTAAAAGATCATATACTTTTAAAATAACATTTGATGTCTTAGAAATAGTATATTGAATTACCGTACTCGGGTTAAATGGATTAGGGTAGTTCTGCGCTAACGAAAATTGAGTAGGCAACTGTCCGCTCACTTTTTCAATTGCTACAACCCCTCCAACTCTATATCCCGCCAGACCGCTCATAGTACCAATCCATTTATTGTCATATTGGTCAATGGCAATAGAGCTAACTCTATTATCGGGCAAACTGGAATTGGAAGTGGTAAAAGCTGTCCAGTTTGTACCGTCAAATTTTGCAACGCCTCCATTAGTGCCCCAATAAGTTCCTGCCCAGACATTACCGGAAGCATCAATTGCAATGGATAAAACAAAATCTCCAAGGATATTTAGTGTGTTTTTATTTGCAACACTCCAATTGGAGTTGACATCTAATTTTGCAATTCCGCCGCTCATAGTACCAATCCACTTATTCCCGGAAGAATCTACGGCAAGCGATTGAACACTATAATCAGGTAAACCGCTGTTTGAGGTTGTATAGGCAGCCCAATTATTTCCGTCATATTTAATTAATCCTTCATCAGTTCCAATCCATTTGTTGCCCGCTTTATCAATTACTACAGCATGAACGGGACTCTCAAGTAACGAACAACTGATTTTGCCATAAGATGACCAGTTGGTGCCATCAAATTTATCCAGACCGCCTTCGTAAGTTCCAATCCACACAACACCGGCCTTATCTACTGCAATAGCCTGAACGGTGCTATCGGATAATTGCTTGCTCCAGGTAGTCCAGTTTGTTCCGTCAAACTTAGTTAACCCGCGGTTAGTGCCAATCCAAACATTTCCGAAATGGTCAACAGCAAGAGCATTAATATTATTCATAGGCAATCCGGAATTTGTGGTATAGTAATCAGTCCAATCTGTAGTGCCGTGAAGTTTGGCCAGCCCGCCTGAAGTACCTATCCATTTATTACCCGAGTCATCAATTACAACGTGATAGACATAATTATCGGGCAATTTACCGAATGAGGCAAAGTAAAGAGTCCAATCACCTTGTGAATACCCATTGGAATAAACACCAAACAAAATAAAAATAAAGTAAATGAATTTTTTCATTTTCTACACCCTGTATTTTACTTTTCGTTTAATTCAGTTTAAATTATGTTGTTTACTCTCAACCCGACTTTCATAAAATTAAATTACTTATTTGAAATTAAATTCGCAAATAAACCGATGTGATTTGGGATAAGTAGGAATGCTATAATTTCAAACATAATTGAAGAATGGGATTAATATTTCAAAATTATTAAAGCGATTTGCGGTTAACAACCCCCAAAACAAAAAAAGAATTAAATATCATATAAGTTGTTTTTTGCTAGAATACAAGTGTAAAAGATTTTTTTCAGAAACTCTAAAACCAGTACCATGATTTCTCACTCCCCCATTTGGTTTTAAATGCATTCTTATGTCTATTATCACTTCATTTCTTAAAAATGATTCAAGGAATTTTTCTGGAGTTGGATTTTCCAACAGATAAGCTTCATTATAATGAAAATATTCAATTTCATTTTCTATTTTATTATCAGCAAATACTAAAAGTAACCGGTCTAATTTTGTCATAAATTTACCGGCAATGACATAAGAACTCCATTCAGCAAGATGAGTTTCTTCTTTCTCATTTAATAATATTATAAGGTGTTTATCAGGATCTGATGCGGAATAAAAGCCTTGAGTATTTGGTGATTTATTATTAACAAAATTATAAAGAGCTTGCCTGCCGGAATCATCCTTATACCCATATTTTTCAATTAAGTCCTTTTGCTTTACCAGCCATACAGCTTTATTGAAAGTAAATAATGTAATAAAGGAATTTACATTTTTACGGGTTCCTTTCAATTCTATCCGCCCTCCAATATCCGGTACGGCAATATTATTTTCTAACAACCCTAATTTATTTTCAAGTGTATGGCCAATGCCTGTTGGCCCTTTTCTGATAGAAGGTATAAATCCCTCGGATTGGAGTAATTCCAATTTCTTAGTTAAATCTTTTAATTTCATTTTTTTTGACACACTACTATATATTCATTTTTCATTGTGGATGCAGTTTCACCTACTACATTCGACGGACTATTCTTAGATGGCATCCTTTTATTAGGAATGTTTCTTACGAAAGTTTCAATATATTCAAAATTATATTCCTGAAATAATTGTGCTGTAATTTCATCTGTTGGTATTTTCATTCCTTTGACAGTTCTATTCCCAACTACATAACAGGCAAAAGCACCTTTATGTAAGGTTGCGGCCACATTTTTAATTGATTTATCATAATCTTCATAGAATGATATAACATCTCTTGCCCTTTCTTTATCCTGTCTTGATATTTCTGCAATTACATCATTAAGTAATCCATTCTTAAAAATATGATAATGTTTTTTTCTTATACCTCCCATTAAGGTATTGTCTATCTTACATGCCTCTTCAAATCCAAGCCACTCATTAGCTAAGCGGGAATATTGGCCATAAGCTACGGTTGTTCTTGAATCCCCATAAGGAGGTGAAGTGATCACAATATCTATACGATTATCAGAGATAATTTCTTTAGGTACCGATAAAACTGTGTTAAAGTCGTAAACATGAGTATTTGAATTTTTCTTATTTTTATAAAATTCTATTAAACCTTGCTTATTTCTAGAAAGTTTTGATAATATAGTTTTTACAATGTCCGGTTCCGGAATGGTTTCATAATTTTTCCGACGTACTAATTTAAATTCACCCGGTTTTACAAACGATGATTCTCTTACAGTTTCACTAAATGCGACTTTAAAAAAATCGGATATTTTCTTGTCTTTTATTCCTTCAATATAAGATAAAATAATTCCTAATTTCAATTGAACAGTTTTTGAAAACCAAAAGTCAATATTTTTAATCTTAGGAATTTTTATTTGTTTGGCTGTTAAATCCTTAAATAAGGCTCTAAATAAGTAGTCATTAAATTCATCTATTTGCGATTCTAATTTTAGTATGTCTATTTTAGCTGTTTTAGCAGAAGCAATTAATCTGGCCAGAGGGTTGATGTCTGTGCCAATAGCATTAATACCCTTTAGATTGGCCTCCACCAATGATGTTCCCGTACCGCAATAAGGATCAAATAGAGTCTTAGCTTTTGTTCCATAATTATCCAATAACCTTCTTGCTACTTGAGGTATCATCATTGCAGGATATGGATGGAAACAGTGTGTATATTCCTTTGTATTAGAGTTTTTAAAATCCCAACTTCCATCGACTGTTATGCTTTGCGGCTTCTTTTGTACGGCGGAATATTCTATTTGTGATTCCTTTAAATGTAAAACAGGATTTTTATTAGTTGCTTTGCGTGAAATTGCTTTGTAGGGTAGCTTTTTTGCTTTTTGTTTTTTAATTCTTTTTTTATCTGAATTTAGATCTTTGTCTTTTTTCACCGGCTTTGCATATTTATTTCTGTCTAAGCAGTAAAATAACAAATTTTATGCTTTATTTCATTTTTTATTAAAATTTTCGATCCTTACTTCTTCAATTAATAATTCAATATTTTATCTTTTATACTTTACAACCCCTCCCTTAAAGGTAGCAAACCAAACAGCGTTATTTTTATCAATATATATACCTTTTACGCAGGTAGAATTAATGTGAGTTGCACCGCCAAGATAATGAATTAGAGTACCGTTGGGTTTAAGCAGAAAAGCTCCGTTTGCATCCGTGGCTATCCATTTGTCTCCCGAAGCTTCAAAAACAAAACAATTTATCTTACTTCCAATTGCAGGAATTGTGGCATCACTTAAAACGCCGTTATAATACTTCCAGATAGACATAGTATCAATGGCTCCCCAAATTGCACCGCTATTGTCTTCCGCAAATACCGAAGTCCTTCTTCCAAAAACATCGCCATTACTGTCATTCAACCTATGCCATACGCCATTTTGCAGGTAGCATACACCATCATCTCCGCATGCAACCCAAATCCTGCCTTCTTTATCGGCATATAGTCCGCTTACTATGTTGCCAAGTAGCCCTGAATTACTTTTCGTAAATAGCTGAACACCTGAATTATCGATACAAACAAGTCCTAAAAGTGTTCCAGCCCAGGTCTTGCCGTCAACAGTACAAATTAAGACATTAATAAAATTATTTTTAATAATAGAATTTGAGGAAGTGTAGTTTATCCAGTTAGCTCCATCAAATTTTGAAATACCATCTGAAGTGCCTATCCATATATTATCATTTACATCAACATCAATACTAAGAATATCGTTACCTATTAACCCTGAATTAGCAGAGTTATAAAGAGTAAACTTGTTACCGCTAAATTTAGCCAGGCCTGTAGAAGCAGTTCCAATCCAAATATTATTGCGGCTGTCTCCTTTTATTGCAACAGTATAATTATCCGGTAATTTTGAATTAGACGTAGTATAATCAACCCAAACAGTAGTATCTTCCAGTGTAATGTAAATAGGACTTGTCTGGCTGCCATGTACTTTTACAGTAATACTATCAGCTCTGTAATTCTTTAAGGAATATTTTACATTGTACTTTCCCGGAAATATATGGAAAAAAGTAAAAGGAGTTTTAATTGATGTAGATACATTATTTATTGTAATATCCGCATTTGAGGGAAAAGATTGGCAGAAAATCGAACCATAGTTTTTGGGGTCGGCATAATAATCAACATTTATATTAGGTATTATATTTTCAGTAATTGAACATATTATGGTTGTATCCGGTAGTAATTCTTGTTTCAAAGTAATACTATGGCTCCCATAGCTTATTCCTCTTGCAGAATCAGGCGTATTTAAACCGCTATACATACTATCTACATATATTTTTGAACCGGGAGGATTACTGTTAACAAATATAACGCCTTTATACAAGGTATCATTCCGCATATTTTGTTCAGTTGCCATTTCTTTTTTACAGGAAAACATAGCAATTGAAATACAGACAATTAATATGAGTTTAACAATTTTCATTTTGATAATAAACCTCAACAGTATTTTATTTACCGTTTATATTTTACTATTTCTCCACTGTTAAATGAATTCCTCACAACAACTCAACGCTAAGGTCATCATATATATCGTTTTTAATTGTATAACATTTTCTTCTTAAATTATAATTTATACTATAAAAGTACTTAAGCAAGGGAATTTGTCAAAAATGCAGAATGAAATGCTTATCTAAAGAAAGAGTCAATATAACCAACAGCATTTATTATCAAGCTTACATTTTTCCTTTAAACTGAATTTTCCCTTACAACATTGATTTGAAGTTACAATAATGAGTTTTTATTAGCAAGCCTAGAAATAGTGCAAAAATTAATACCTGTTTTTAACTTTTGTATAGAAAACCGATGAATTATAAAAGTAATTAATCCTTTATTTCTCTTCAATATCCCTGGCAATTCACTTTTCGGCTATAATCCGACAAAATGAACTTATTATAAAATATTTCATTAATCAGGCACCTATGTTATTGCAATAGAGAAATTAAGAATTTATATTCTTTTTAGATTTATCATGAGATTTGTTGAACATTTATTACTCAAAGGTTAGCTGAAACAGCTAAAGAAAGGATTCAGAAAATAACAGTAATAAAATAATAAGGAGGCCGAGATGGGACTTTCCTTTAGTGATGGTTTGAACGAAAATGTTATCACCTATATAAATAAGCTGGAAGAGAGAATTTCCAATCTTGAAAAAAAATTAGGAGGTTATGAAGTAAAAGAAACAAAAAACGAAACACCTCTGCCTGCATCAACTACTTTTGATAATACAGATGAATTGGAAAACCAAATTGGACAGTTTTGGTTTGCCAAAGTAGGTATACTTGTTTTATTTTTTTGTTTTATATATATCCTTACTTTTCCCTTTACATCTTTTCCTTCTTACTTACCCGGTGTAATCGGTTTCCTAATTACAGGAGTTTTACTCTTTATTTCCCGTTCTCTAAATAATTCTTTCGAACTGCTGGCTAATTATATTTTTGGTGTTGCTTTAATTCTATTTTATTTTTCTGTGGTTAGGCTTCATTATTTTTCGCAATCTCCCGCAATCGGAAGTATTGATACCGAAGCGGTTCTTTTATTTATTTCGTGTCTGGTAATTATAACTATTGCAATGAAGAGAAACTCTCACAACCTTATTTTAATTGGAATATCCCTAATTTGTATTTCAGCACTAATAGCTAATTACAGCCTCGTATTATATGCAGTTATTTTAGTTTTATCATTTTATTCATTGTTTTTAATTAAGGCTTCTCCCAATACCGGGAAATTAAACCTAATTTTTCCCCTTATTTATTTTACTTTGTTTTGGTACTCAATAGGAAATTACTTTTTATCAGAAGCTTCTGTAATATCTTTTCCTTTAAGTAATATAATGATATTTATAGCTGCTGCAATAATTATTAATTTGGGCGCAGTAATTATTATAAAGGAATTTAATGAGAATGCTAAATCTATTACACACTATATATTGAATACAGCACTCCCAATTGTATTACTTCTGCTGCTCACATTAGGGAAATACAAAGACTATATTACTTTAACGTTCTTGTTTCTTTCAATTTTATTCTTAGCCGTTTCTATAATTTACTGGATAAGATACTCAGGGAGATATTCTACCTTTATCTATGCTATGACCGCGTATGCAGCTCTAAGTGTCTCAATTATCTCATTCTTCCCCAAGCCGGATTTCTTTATCTGGCTTTGCTGGCAAAGCTTTCTTGTAGTATCAACATCTATAATGTTCCGTTCTAAATTTATTGTTGTAGCCAATTTCATTATCTATGTATTGATTTATTTTGCCTATCTGGTACTGGCAGGAAATTTCGGAATAATCAGTTTAAGCTTTGGGTTCGTTGCCCTTTTAAGTGCAAGAATCTTAAACTGGCAAAAGCACCGGCTTGAACTTACAACCGACATGATGCGCATAGCTTATCTGGCCGCGGCATTTTTCATTTTTCCATACGCTTTATATCATATTGTACCACCGAATTATGTAAGCATATCGTGGATTATTGTTGCAATATTTTATTCTGTTCTTGGAGTTATATTTAAAAATAATAAGTACCGCTGGATGTCAATCTTAACATTCTTTCTTACAGCACTTTATGTGATTACCCTCGGCTCGGCATCAACCGAACCTGAAATTAGAATATTTACATTCCTTTTCCTTGGAATAGCACTTACTATAACATCCATTTATTATGCAAAGAAGAAAAAAAATCAGCCGTTAAAAGAGAAGTGATTTTTCAAATTGTTCATTAATCAATTGATCATTAATTAAATATAGAATACCATGAAAATAGACAGAAGAGGTTTCCTGAATACACTCCTTAGCCTTGGAGGCATTGGAGGGCTTATTGCTATTTTTTACCCGGTTCTTTCATTTTTAGATCCGCCTAAGAGAGCAGAAGCTAAAGTGAATTCTGTAAAAGCCGGATTGAATGCCGACTTTCCTGAAAATTCTTATAAGATAATTAAATTCGGCAGAAAGCCGGTCATTCTTATTAAGACCGGGAAAGATAAATATAAAGCTCTTTCTGCAAGCTGTACACATCTCGATTGTATTGTTCAATATAAAGAAGATACTAAGCAAATATGGTGTGCATGCCATAACGGATTATATGACCTTAACGGAAGAAATATTTCCGGGCCGCCGCCAAAACCACTCGAGGAATTTGAAGTGAAATTACTAAACAATGAAATTGTAATTACAAAACAGGGTTAACGTAATGAAAGCTATTAATAAAATAGTTGATTGGATTAATGAGCGGTATGATTTATCGCCGGTCATATATTTACTGAAGCACAAAAAAGTTCCTGCCCACAGACACTCTGTTTGGTACTACATGGGGGGTGTGACATTATTTTTATTCATAGTTCAATTAATTACAGGTATTTTGCTGCTTATGTACTATAGGCCGGGGGAAGAATCCGCCTACGAAAGTGTAAAATTCATAATCACTGAGGTTAAATTCGGTTGGCTGATACGAAACGTCCATAGCTGGTCAGCTAATCTGCTAATTCTCTTTGCCTTTCTTCATATGTTCAGCGTATTCTTTTCAAAAGCCTATGAAAAACCGAGAGAGCTTACCTGGGTAACAGGATTTATCATTTTATTATTTGCATTTGCATTTGGCTTTAGCGGCTATCTCCTTCCCTGGAACGAATTAGCATTCTTCGCTACAAAGGTTGGAACCGATATTGTAGGTGTTGTACCAATTATCGGAGAACCATTAAAAACTCTTTTACGCGGAGGAGAAGATGTAACAGGAGCAACACTTTCAAGATTCTTCGGATTACACGTTGCAATTTTACCCGCATTATTTTTCAGCTTCCTGGCAATTCATTTATTCTTTGTTCAGAAGCAAGGGATGCATGAACCAGAAGAATTTAAAAATCTTCCTGAAGAAAAGAAAAAATATATTCCCTTCTTTCCCGATTTTGCATTGAAAGACCTTCTATTGTGGGTAATAATTTTTAATGTATTAATTTTTCTTGCACTATATTTTCCTTGGGAATTAGGCAACAAAGCAGATGCATTTGCAGCGGCTCCGAAAGGCATACGGCCGGAATGGTACTTTATGTTTATGTTTCAGACATTAAAATTCATCCCTTCGCATGTATTATTTATTGAAGGGGAGCTTTTAGGTATTTTAGGCTTTGCCGTTGCAGGAATTTTATGGATGCTGGTTCCGTTTTTTAAATTCAAGAAGAAAACCAACCGGAAAATTCAACCTTTAACAATTATCGGAATTATAGCGGTAGCATTTATAATAATTATGACTCTATTAGGTTACATTTTATAGGATAACTTTTATGAAAAAAAATATTTTGTTTTTCATTGTAATCATTTTTGAATTATTAGTTTTAAGCGATTTTGATATTATGGCTCAGAATAAAGATGATAATTCAAAATGGATTAAGCAGGATCAATGTTATAAATGCCATAAAGATAACGGTAACCTGCCTGCTGATTATTCCCAAAATGATATTCATAGAAAACTTTTATGTTCCTCATGCCATGGAGGTAATCCCAATGCAGCCGATATGGATGTAGCAATGGATCCTTCAAAAGGTTTTAAGGGAGTGCCTGCTAAAAAAGATATTCCTAAATTCTGCGGTTCATGCCATTCAAACATAGAAATAATGAGAACGTATCAGCCAAGAATTGCAACCGATCAGGAAATGCAATACTACACAAGCATGCATGGCAAGAAACTTATGAGCGGCGATAATAATGTTGCGCAATGTGCGAGCTGCCATACCGCACATAACATTCTGCCTGTTAAAGACCCAAGAGCAACCGTATATAAATTAAATGTCCCTGCTACCTGTAATAAATGTCATGGCAATGCAGACTTAATGGCGAAATATAAACTACCTCATAATGTACTTGATCAATATACCAAGAGTGTTCATGGTGTTGCATTGTTTGAAAAAAATGACACCGGGGCTCCTGCATGTAATGATTGTCACGGTAACCACGGAGCCATGCCTCCCGGAATTTCCTCTATATCCCGTGTCTGCGGTACATGTCACGTTAAAAATATGGAATATTTCGATCTATCGGCAATGCAAAAATCTTTTGAGAAAAAAGGTTTTCACGGATGTGAACAGTGTCATAATAATCATGCTATTTCAAAACCTTCAGATGAAATGCTTGGTGTTTCAGGCAATTCTAAATGCATTACCTGCCATAAGCCGGGCGATGCAGGATATAAAACTGCCGCTGCTCTTAGAAATTACATTGATGATTTGAATAAAAATTATGATTTAGCTAACACTAAACTTGCCGAAGTGAAACAGAAAGGAATGAATGATATTGATATAGGTTTCCTTCTTCAGGATGCCAAACAGAATATTATTCAAACAAGGACAAAAATGCATACTTTCGATTCAACAAAAGTAGGTGAATCCTTCAAGGACGGGATGGAAATATCTAATAAAGCAATTTTTTATGCAGATAGAGAAATAAGTGAATACTCCTCAAGGCGTACCGGTTTTGCAGCAGCTACTTTTATTATTCTTATATTCATCTTTGCATTATTCTTAAAGATAAGGGAAAGAGGTAAAAAGAAAGAAGAAATTAACTTCTGAAATAGTTGAATAATTTTATTAAAAAAGCCGGCATTCATATTCAATGTGCCGGCTTTTTTATTTTAAGCAGTTTATTTTTTTCTGAACTTTAATGAAAGTGAAATTGCAAAATAAACAAGAACTAATATACCAATGGCAAAAATTGTATCACCGAACACCCTTGTCCATCTTAATGTATTCATTATTGGAGTTTGTAAAAATTCCGGGCTTCTTGCATACCAGTAGCCTTTGTTTACTGAAGCCCATGTCTGCATTAAACCAACGGGCAAAAGACTAAATACTACCATTGCAAATAAACCAAAGTTAATAGACCAGAATGAAAATTTCAGCATTTTTTCATTCCATTCTATATCGGGCCTGATGGAGCGGAAAGTAAATAGCAAAAGCCCTAAGCCAAGCATTCCATATACGCCAAATAAAGCCGCATGTGCGTGAACAGGAGTTGTGTTTAATCCCTGCATATAATAAAGGGCAATTGGTGGATTAATCATAAACCCGAATAGCCCCGCACCTACCATATTCCAGAACGCAACTGCTACAAAGAAATAGATAGGCCATTTATATTTAAGTACCCATTCCTTTGTCCTGGATAGGCGGATATTTTCCCATGCCTCAAAACCAACCAGTACAAGAGGCACAACTTCCAATGCACTGAATACTGCACCAAATGCAAGCGCAACAAGGGGCGTACCCGAAAAATATAAATGATGCAGCGTTCCTATTATGCCTCCCGATAAATAAATAGTGGATGCAAAAACTGTTGCTTTTGCCGATGTTTTAAGCGAAACTAACTTTAACCTGGCAAATAAGAATGCAATTACTACTGTAGCAAATACTTCAAAAAATCCTTCAACCCAAAGGTGTACCACCCACCATCTCCAATATTCGGCAATAGCAAGATTAGTATGTTTTCCATACATAAGTGCTGCTGCATAAAATAATGCAATTGCTACAGAGGAAATTAGGAATAAAGACAGAATCTGTCTTTGATCATTATTATTTTTCAGTGCCGGCTTAATCGCTCTTACCATTAATACGAGCCATAAAACCAGGCCTATAAATAACGCAATCTGGAAAAACCTGCCAAGATCAATATATTCATAACCGCTGTGCCCGAAAAGGAACCATGCACTATCTGGCATTCTATTCATTACACTAAGCCATTCACCTGCCATCGAACCTAAGACAACTAAAAGCAATGCACCGAATAATACATTTACACCCAACCTTTGAAATTTCGGTTCTACGCCGCTTACAGCCGGGCCTATATACAAACCTGCTGCAAGCCATGCAGTTGCAATCCAGAAAATACCTAACTGGTTATGCCATGTTCTTGTTATTGTATAAGGCAGATATTTTGCCAGAGGAATACCATAAAATCCATTTCCTTCTACAGCATAATGAGCTGTAATTACACCCATCAAAATTTGTAGAAGAAGAAGACCTAAAACAACCCAGAAATATTTTATCGTTGCTCTTTGAGATGGAGTTAAAACATTTCCTAGTAAAGGATCATTTGCAGGAATATCGCCAGTTATACTCTCTTTTACTCTTGAAGCATAATACCATATCATTCCGCCAATTCCTGCAAGAAGCACTATAATGCTGACACCCGTCCACACAATTGAATCCCCGGTAGGATGATTGTCTACCAATTCTTCATGAGGCCAGTTGCTTGTGTAAGTTATATTATCATTCGGACGGTTTGTAGATGCCGCCCATGATGACCAGAAAAAGAATGCAGATAACTGTCTTAATTTTACAGGATCAGTAAGAGAATTTTTTCTAATTGCATATTCATCTTTTCCGTTTGAAAAAACATCGCTGTAATATGCAATGTTATTGGCAATTGCATTTTTTCTTACCGGGTCAACTGTAATTATACCATTACTTTCATTATAAGTATTCGTCCTGAAAACCGATTTTGCACGGGCTTTTAGTGCAGCCTGCTCTTCATTACCAAGCTGTGAAAATTCTTTCCCGTATTGTGTTTTCGACCAGTCATTTAGCACATTGCTGACTTCCCTGTGGAGCCAGTCAGCCGTCCAATCGGGTGCAACGTAGCTTCCATGTCCCCAAACTGAGCCGACTTCCATACCGCCGAGAGCCTGCCATACATTTTGCCCCGTTTCAATATCTTCCTTAGTAAATACCATTGAACCGTCTGCCGTAATTATTTTTTCCGGAATGGGCGGCGCCTGTTGATAGATTTTCGTACCTACCCAACCGAGAATCATAAATGATATTACCACCACTGCCGTAAACGAGTACCAATATTTTTTCATTTCTTATTCCTTACTTATTTTACTTTAGTAATTTAAATTGATAAATCATGTTTTCTAAAATTTTTCTCCCTTTGCTTCCCTAATATGACTTCCTACCGACCGAATCCTGCCCCAGATAGAGATAAAGAAAATTATTATTCCAACTACCTGCCCTGCTGAAGCAGCTGTTTCTATAAATTTTATCGTATCATTACTTGAAAATAATGATGATACCGTTTCGCTTATAAATCTTAACAGCGTTGAAACCGACATAAAATAATATGTAACAAGAATTAACCCGGGCTTGTAAAGTTTATCTTCTTTAACCGGGCGCGGGAAAAACCAGAGTGCAACGCCCATGATCATCATCATAACACTGCCTACTAAAATAATATGAGTGTGAGCGGATATTAATTCAGAATCGGGCCATGTATTAAAATAATTTTTTTCGATCATCATGTAGAGGCCGGATAGCACTCCAAGCAGTAAAAAAACAATGCTCGTTTTTACAAAGTACCTTACAGTAGAAAACATTTACCCTCCATCAATTTATCTTATGCACATAAATACGAACAATTTTAAGTTACCTCATTTATCTAATCATGGGGCATTATTATAATCGGACTATTTTTTCCGATTACTTTATACACCTGTATAACTATTGAAGTTCTTTTAAAGTTCAACAGATATAAAATTCTTATGCATCCTTAATACTTTCCAATCGTTGGCTAAAAAAATTGGAAATAAAATATTTGAGAGAAATATAAAATAATAAATAATAAGACACAAGGGCTTATTAAGATTGCTTTGATGAACCTTCTCTTAATTCTAATAAGTATTTCTACTTATTTTCTTTAATAATCAATCCGGGATATTCTCTGATTAAGAAAGCTTTTAAAACATTTATGTTAAGTTCTGTTTTAATTTCTTTATTAGATTGTAATTCAGTCATGTAATCAGGCTGATAATCATCAAAAACTCCTAATCGGAAATTTTTTCTGTTTGTAGAAAAGTCTATATATACTTTATTCCCCTCTTTTATATAATTCATAGGTAATAAATACAAAGCATCGTAGCGGAAGCTGCCGAAAGTTTTTCTTACGGGATTCTCTCCGACCGATACCTCTGAAGATGATTCAACTATTTTTTCCAATGGAATTATTTTATCACCTGATGTTACTACTACATTATTAAATGGAAGCTCATTTTTATTTTGGCTTATTGAAGTAATTAAAATAACAGCATTCATACCTAAAGCTTTTAATTCAGGAATATCCTTAGCATAACAGATATCATAAAAAGCCGCCCTGGGAACAGGTGCATATTTTTCAAACTCCTTAGCCGCTTTATTTAATCTTTCTTCAATCATTGCGGAATTTATAGGAGTATAAGAAACCCCAAGATTATTTTCAGTATGAATTAGTTCTTGTGCTTTTATGGGAACAGTACTGATTAATATTAGGAGAAGGATATAATTTGAAAATTTCATAAGCCCCTTATCTTTTATTTACAGGTAAACAGCTCATTTACGCAAGATTGTTATCGTTTATTAAAAATTCGGATAAATATGCTTGTTTTTAATTCTTTTAAATTTTGAAAGCAGATAAATATCAAATTTTTAGTAGTAAAATACAACTACGCTTGAAAATTAAAGAGTGTTTTTTTAGAGAGAATTAAAATTTAAAACATTATTCAAGTATGTTATAATGTTTGGGCAAAACAGCCGTAAGACATCTTACGGCTGCTATCATATAGATTAATCTTTTATACAGCGGACATAACCTCCATAAGAGAAGGTGGAATATTTTATTTCCAAAATATTTTTAGCTTTATCTAAATTAAGCCTGCAGGCGCCTTTCTCTTCCTCTGCATCTGCACCCCAGAACATTACGTAATTACCCGGGTACCAAAATGCTCCCGATATAAAACGTAGCCCTCCCATTACTGCATTGAATTGGGTTTTATTCGATCCTCCTTCCAATTCAGACATAAGAGCCTTCAAATCATTACCGGCAGACACAATAAGTTTCTTAAATTCGGCCTCAGTCGGGATATGCCACCCTTCAGGTGCCAATCCTCTTTCATCATAAACAGCCCAGAAGTTATACATTTTACCATACTTAACACCATTTTCTGTTTTATTTTCAAAGTAGCACCATGCCGGTTTTCTGTCAGACGCAGCATTCATCCATTCTTGATTTGTCTTAGCCTCAGGTATTAAGTCTCCATTCCTGAATTTTTCCACATTAAGATTTTCAGATGTCCAAACCTGATCCCCTATTTTTACACTTTTTATTACATCCTGTGCTATAATATTTTTGTTGGTTACAATTATAATTACGAATACCAGGGCGGGAATTAAAAAACAAATTCTTTTCATACAATACTCCAATTTTTCTTATTTACAATACAAAAATAGTTTGAAAAACTTAAAGATCTAATTGGTAAATGATTATGCTCATAAAATTATATGAGTAATAACAGATTAATTAATCTTGGATAAAAAAGAATTACCACCTATTGAGTGAATTTGAATTTATTCAAACCAGGAAACTACTTCAAATGTACCGCACCCGGGAAATGAAGGAGGGTATGAAGTAAGCAGGCGTGTATCGTAACGGTATCTTTTATTAAAACCATGGTTAATAGAACCACTACTAGTCGTACCAACAGCACCTCTTATGCTCTGTATAATACCGCCGGTCAGATTTATAGAACCTGCAATAGGCCTGGTACTGTAATTTTGCGCCCCGAATGAACCGCTCTGGCAGTAAATAGAAGCCTGAATATTTATTCCGTTTGTATTGTTATTCGTATTATCGGTAATCCAACAATTCTGCTGCGTTACTATACCAAGCATATCTGTAGATGCAGGATTTGTAAGCGGATTGGTATTATAAACAATGTCATTATCAAGAAAGACACTCCCCTGATTGCCGCTTGAACCCGATACAGCAACTGTATATCTACCTTTCACAGTACCTAAAAGATGAACTTCGGCATTAGCAATTGAGATAGTACCGTTAGGAGCAAATGTGGATGCTAATTTGTACGTATAAGCTCCGGTAGCACTATATTTATATCTAATGCTGTCTCCTCTAAATTCCAGATAAACTAAACTCTGGCCTGTAATAACTGCCCCGCCGGTAGCAGCAGCTGTCTGGACAGTAGAAACGCCGCTGGTGGGAATAGAAATTTGAATACCAGTCTGAAATCCCCCAAGAAATTGAGGATTAGAATTAGATGGGTTTTTATTTAATGAACCGCCTATAGAAACCTTGCCGAAAAAAACCGGATTATTTTGAACGTTTAAATTATCGTTAGTATGAAACGGCCCCCAAATAGTATCCGTGCTTACAAAGTAAATTGTTCCTCCTTCGCTGTTGGAGAAGTAAGCATATTTAGAAAATAAACTTGGCTTGAAAATTATTTTTATAGTATTGCTTACACCGCTAAAAGTTCCTGTTGAAAGAAGCTGCTTAGTATTTAACACATGATCCAATGTTAAAAGGGAGGCAGATATAGTTCCGCCGTCAAAATTCCAGGTATATGTTTGATCAACTATAGTAGCATCAAGAAATAATTTATTTACAACCAGATTAACGCCGCAATCGGCAATATAGTGGGCTTTGGCATTATTGTAGTAACTAACCACATTATCGACTGTAGCTGAAGCGGTAGTGTTAAAATTTCTTTCAGCAACCATAAAAATAACACAAAACCCTACAACTAATAACATAATAGCTCTGCCGCCCATAAATTACTCCGTTACCGTAATGTAAAATTTCTTGATGCAAGGCGTATCTGGCGCCAAATTGCTTTTTTATCAGTGCCGTAATCATTACCATATGCATATGGGTTTTCAACTGAAACATCTATTTGAATTGAAGCAATGCCGAATGGAGGAGCCGACGGCATAGTGGTAATTTTATTTCCCGCAGTATTATAATAAGTCAATTTAAACTGAGTAATCCCTAAACTTACTTTAGCGGGAGTTTCATGGTTTACTACCCTGTAGAGGAAAAAATCATTTGGGTTTGGAGTTGCAGTCAGTTCCGAAGTAGCCCCTCTGTAATATTTAATAGTGTCAAGAACACCATCGCCATAAGGATATCCCTATGTAACAACATCGGTTAAAAAATAGATACTGCTGGAATCTGCGTGTATAACTGCGAGAGTCGGATCCGGTATTTTAGTATAATCATTACAATAGCCAATCTTGCGGAAATCGTATTCAATCATACTCACTACTCCAACAAGATCCATCTGAACAATCCGCTCACCTGTATAAACATAGTTATTCTGAACGGCAGTAGCATTCATTCTCATAAGGATTAATAGCAGTACACCGCCTACAGCAATTGAACCTAAAACATCTAATAGTGCGCTAATGCCCATTTATCACTCTCACCTAAAATACCAATAACTGTAAACTTTTGAAATTCTAATTGTATCTGTCATTCCCGGTAGATAAGTACGCAACTTTAGTCTTTTTGCATAAGTAGCAGTTGAAGAAATATTGTCAGGGTTAGCAGGGTCAACATAATCTACTGCGCAATAAGTACTGAAAATAAATTTGCTGGTTGAGCCCGGCACAAGAATAGTATCCAGTTTCGGATTAGTTCTGTAACAATTGTAGTCATCAAAATCATCAAATGAGTTTACAATGCTGCGGTTTTCAGTGCCATCCAATCCTAATGATGCAGGTGCAGTAAGAGAGCTTGTAGAGGTAATAGCGGCTCCAACAGTTTTTTCATCAAATGCAAGGCTTGCTGCATCTTCTATTATTGAGTTTGCCAATGATACTGCCATAATATCTACACGGCTGCTATATACTGTAGTGTTTACAGTAAGAAATCCGGCATTTACTGATAATATAATAACGCCTAAAAGTACAAATGCTCCAATTGTAAGCATCATTTGACCGGTACCCATACTTCACCACTTTTGTTAAAAAACACATCCTAATTATCTAATTACAAGATAATAAAAAATAGAGTAAAACAGAAGGCCGTTAACCTGCCATGTGTTTTACAGCAAGACATTAGCAACAGTACAATGGATTAATGTTATTAAGTAGTCAGTAAAATTTTAAGGTTAGAAAGCAGGAGTGAAATCATCAGGTTTAAAGTGAATACAGATTTCTTGAATTACTTCTTCTTATTCATTACTATTCCCGGGCGCCTGGTATGTTCTACCAAATCATTCAAAAATTTACTGCCGACAGCTGATTTAAGATACTTTTCCCTGGCTTTCGCTTCTATAAAGGTATGGAACCTTTCAGTTCTAAAAAGGGAAAACTCGCCCAAGGCCTGGTCTTCCGGAAGTTCCAGCTTTTTATGATCTTGAATCCTTTGTTTGATATTGTTGGTTGTACCGACAAGCCTTTGGCCATTCTTACCCAACAGAACGTATACAATTATTTCATTATTCATTTTACCGTTTCTATTTAATTAGCGGATATTTCGGAAAGCACTAAAAGTGCACAATGCGGATTGGTTAAAATCCATCGACCTACAAAACAATATATAGGATAGGCTATACAAATATACGAATTTATATCATTATAAGCTAATTTTGGGGGAGAAGACAGATATGTCTCACACCATCAGAAACCAGCCCAATAAAACAACGGAGAAACTTTACGAATCCGCCCAACAAGACGGCGGGCAAGCTTTACAAACCCGCCTCGGCGGGTAAACTTTATGAACTGATTTGTGGAGGTGGCGGGAGTCCTCCGTAGGAGTCCCTTTGGGAGAACCCGCATCCGAAGAAATTTTCCTAATTTTAATTTGTGGAGGCGGCGGGAGTCCTCCGTAGGAGTCCCTTTGGGAGAACCCGCATCCGAAGAAATTTTCCTAATTTTAATTTGTGGAGGCGGCGGGAGTCCTCCGTAGGAGTCCCTTTGGGAGAACCCGCATCCGAAGAAATTTTCCTAATTTTAATTTGTGGAGGTGGCGGGAGTCGAACCCGCGTCCGAAGAAATTTTCCTATGAACTTCTACACGCATAGTCTATTATTGAATTTCACTTCCCTCTCGCAAACAGACAAACTTGAAGAAAGCTATCTCAATATTGTTTAACCTCATCTACTTGAGAACTCGACTTGGCTGCCGCATCTGACGGCGTTCATCCAACCCCGGATGCGGGGCAGAATTGGAGAACGGCTGCTTTTAATTAAGCAGCAATAGCGTAATTATATTCGCCATTTAGTTTTTTTACCGTCGTTTAACGTGTCTACGGTGAACACGGCGCGCCATTCAAAGAACAAATGACCCCGTCGAAGCCAATTTCACCCCCAAAACCCGGATATGATTTTAGGTAGAATAAAGCACCGCTTTACTCTTTTTGCCACTCTACATCAGGGCAATTGGATGATAGGTTTTCATAACGAGCAAGAACAAATAATAAATCTGAAAGACGATTTAAATATATAACGGGATTAGAGCCAATATCAACTTTTGAAGCTAAAGAAACCACATTTCTTTCACTCCTGCGGCAGATTGTACGGGCTAAATGAAGCAGTGCAGCCCCTTTTGAACCTCCGGGAAGTATAAAATTCTTTAACTCAGGTAATTTATACTCAATTGAGTCTATAAAAGTTTCAAGTTTTTTAATCGTTTCTTCTTTAATCCTGGGAATAATAAAATTCTTATTCTCTTTCTGAAGCGGCGAGGCAAGATCTGCACCAAGGACAAAAAGATCATTCTGCACTTGTGTAAGAATCTGCTTTATTTCATCATTATTAATTTCTGCAAGTGCAACACCAAGCATGGAATTCAGTTCGTCCACGGCTCCATAAGCTTCAATACGCGGATTATCTTTTCTGGCTCTTTCTCCGCCGAATAGGGAGGTTTCCCCATTATCCCCTGTCTTTGTATATATTTTCATTTTCTGAATGGTATTGATGTTAGAATAATATTCTGTCTGTTATTTTCTTTATCAATAACAGTAAATTGCTTCCCTTCAGGTGAAGCTTTTCTGTTAACAACAACCAATCCTATCTGTTTGGCTAAAGAATGGGAGTATGCCATACTTGTAAGAGTACCCGATTCAAGATTATGCTCATTAAAAAGAATTGCAGGCAATTCAACATCGCACTTATTCTCAAAGTTCACTCCGGTAAATTCCCTGTTAAATTTCTTAAGTGTAACTGCACGTGAAATAATTTCCTGTCCCAGAAACCTTACTTTAGACAGGTTAACAAGCTCCATTATTTTTAGATCATAGGGACTGAACATATCCTTAAATTCATTAGGATAAATAGGCACTGCAAGTTCAACGCGGAAATTATTAAATGCTTCTTCGCCAATAAAATTAAAATCAAAAAAACTTTTCTGTTCAAAAAGGAATTGGGCAAATATGGAAGCGTGTACATAGTCGCCGAAAATCCAATATTTGGGTGTTCCGTTATACCCTTTGAATTTTGCAATGTATATTTTTAGTTCATTTATTTCTGCAATAATAACAAGTTCTTCACTAAGGGATTCCAGAGTTTCACCAAACACTAAATTCATATAAGATTCTGCCTGCGGGCCAAGGACTTCAAAAATTGCATATTTACCCGTCATATCTTCAACTATAATATTTTCGTTGATTATATACCTTTCAATCCAGCTTTTAAGCCTTGAAGAGGAACCTTGTCCCCCAATTACAAAGAAATAATCGGTAATACGAACAATTGCTGCGTTATCAATAATACGCCCTTTATCATTTGTAAAAAGGGTAGATACTTTATGGAGTACCGGAAGCTCTTTAATTGAATTGGTTGTAATCCTATCAAGATAATCAAGCGAATCGATGCCGCGCATAATAATAAAAGTAGAATCGGAAATATCTCTAATACCGACTCCGTGCCGCAATGAGAGGTATTCTTCTTTAACGTCTGTAATTACTTTTGCATTTGTATTTTCAAAAACTACTTCGGGAAAATTTTGAGCTAAGAATTCTTTCATAATTTAGTGAAATTCCTTTCGTGTAAACAAGATTTAATTAATACTTTCTGTAATAACGTTTTGTTTTATCTGTAACATAAAGCTGCTTTTTAGGGTTCCAGTAAAATGGAATTGAATCTAATATCCTTACAGTATAAAGAGAATCATTTTTCCAGTGGGAAACATTAAATGTATATTCCCAATAACCGGGATATTTATCATGTTTTATATCTGCAATTACCCTCTTGTATTCTATACCTTCATAAGTTTCAAGCAGATGAGGCGGATTCCTGATTCCGTCAACTAAAAAGAAGTTAAAATCTCTATAACCCGAAATAATACCATCCATGTAATTCAGTTCTACATAAAGTGTATTTTTCGGCTCCCACTTTTTCAGTTTCATAGTATTAAAACCGCCATGAATAGGAACCTGAGCTTCCCAAACAGTCTTAAAATTTCCATCCTTATCATATTCAAATAAAGTAAGCCAGAAAAATGCCGTGCCTAATTTAGTGCTGTCCAGATTTACAAAGCTGGATGAATAACCGGTAACATTCTTTGCTTCAACATTTCTTTCTCCCGGTTTTGATTTTACAATAAGTGCAAAAATATAATTGGCATCCCCTTTATAATAAATTACAGCTTCCTTGGGCAGATTAAATGTAACTGTCTTTTCCGATTCCATCAGGTAAGTACCGGCAGGGTAGTTGTTTTGAATATATTCCTTCAATGCAAGAGTATCCCCGGGAAATCTGTTTTTAGCCTGGTTTTTTTCAACACTCATCTTGTAATCCTGCAAGTCTTTATCCTTGGAGTCGGATGTGGCAGCATCACCGCCGCTTGACGGGCCAGTATTGCAAGCTGCTAATAATAAGCAGAATGCCGAAGCAAACAAGATTTTCATTTTTATTTTCATCTTTCAGCCTCACATTGACTGATAATTATTTTTCACATAGAAAAAGCAATAGTATAAACAAATATCGCTTTTTTGCCATAACAAACAAAATGATTACAGAAGGAGTAATAAATTTGCCCCTTCCCTTTTAAGAAAGGGGCATAATATATTATTTTGAAAATTCTTCGAGGAAATAAGCAGAGCTGAGAATACCTAATTCGAAAGACTTAATACTGAAATGTTCATTTGGCGAATGAATATTCTCTGAATCCAATCCAAGTCCCATTAAAATTGCGGGCACTTTTAACTGTTTTACGAAATCCACAACAACTCCAATTGAGCCGCCTTCACGTGTATAAACAGTTTTCTTTCCAAATGCTTTAGATAAAGCACCTGAAGCAGCTACCATTGCTTTGCTTTCCAAAGGAATAACAACAGGATAAGCGCCGTGAAGTTCTTTAATCTCTATTTTAACGGATTTTGGAGCAAGAGATTTAATATAGCTTGTAAATTGCTTACTTACTTTTTCGGGAGTCTGGTTGGGAACAAGCCTCATAGAAATTTTGGCGGTTGCTTTAGAAGGCAGAACGGTTTTTGCTCCTTTTTCAGTATATCCGCCAACAATTCCGTTACAATCCAATGTTGGGCGTGCCCATACTCTTTCCAATGTTGAAAACCCTTTTTCTCCCTGCAGTTCTTTTAATCCTAATTCTTTTGCATATTTTTTATCTGAAAATTTTAATGCCTTAAAATTATCCCTTTCTTTTTTAGTTAAAGGAATTACAGAATCATAGAATTTAGGGATAGTTATTTTACCGTTTTTATCATGAAGCTTTGCAATAATTTTGGCAAGTTCATTTATAGGGTTGGCAACACCCCCGCCGAATGTACCTGAATGAAGGTCTCTATCTGCAGCAGTAACTTCAACTTCCATGTAGCATAATCCGCGCAGGCCGTAACCGATTGTAGGGATGCCTTCACCATATAAGCTGGTATCGGAGATAACAACAGTATCGCACTTAAGGAGTTCTTTGTTTTCGGTTAGAAATTTACCGAAATGTTCGCTCCCAATTTCTTCTTCGCCTTCATAAATAAATTTAATGTTAACAGGCATTTTACCGGTGGTTTTGAAAAAGGCTTCAACACTTTTAATGTGCATGAAATTCTGCCCTTTATCATCGCTGGTTCCGCGTCCCCATATTTTACCATCTTTAACAACGGGTTCAAAAGGAGGAGAATCCCATAAATCCAAAGGATCAACCGGCTGAACATCATAATGGCCGTAGAATAGAACTGTAGGCTGTCCGGGAGCTTCAAGCCATTCGCCATAAACAAGCGGATGCCCTTCGGTTTGGAAGATTTCCACTCTGTTCATACCGGCAGTTTTTAGTTTTTCAGCTACGAAGGAGGCACAAGTTTGCATATCCCCCTTGTTTTCTTCCAAAGTACTTATGCTTGGTATCTTCAAGTACTCGATTAATTCATTTAAGTAATTCTCTTTGTTCTCTTTGATAAAATTAATAACACTTTCCATAACGTCTCCTAAATTTATTTTTCAAACTCAAAATGAGCTATTAAGACAGACAACTAACAACTATCCAAATTTAACTCTAATAAAAAACCATTTCAAGTTAACTTTTACTTATATACTACAATTCTTTCCATTTTTTTCTTTAATTTTATATAGTTAAAAGAGAAAATTAATGATTCTTTTCCGGTACATACTGAAAAACCAGATAGCACCCTTCCTTTTTTCATTCTTTACGCTAACTGCCGTTTTCGTACTGCAATTTTTAATGAAAGTCGCGGACCAGCTGGTCGGTAAAGGGCTTTCTGCGTGGATAATAATTAAGCTGATTACGTTTAATTTAGCCTGGATGGTTGTGCTTATTGTACCCATGTCAGTTCTTGTGGCCACTTTGATGGCATTTGGAAGTATGGCCCAAAATAATGAAATTGCCATTATGAAAGCCTCCGGAATAAGCCTTTATAAAATGATTATTCCCCCTATTTTGGGAGGAATTCTTGTAACCCTCTTTTTAATTTATTTTAACAATAATATTTACCCGGACGCAAACCACGCCGCACGGATTTTAAGAGAAGATATAAGCAAGACAAAACCCACAGTTGCCCTATTCCCCGGTGTTTTTTCTCAACAGATACAAGGCTATTCAATCCTTTCACGAGTAGTAAATGGGGATAATCTTGAGAATGTTACTATTTATGACAACACTCAAATGACTACAATAAGGGTAATAACTGCTAAAAAGGGCAGATTGTCCCTTTCTAAAGATCAATCTAAAATTATCCTTGACCTTTTGAATGGTGAAATTCATGAATCGGGGAGAATAGAAAAAGAAATTTACCGTGTGTTAACTTTTACACAAAATAAAATTTCTATTGATGCAACGGAGTTCGCTTTCAGGCAATCCGGTATGGGGGGAGAAAGAGGGGACAGAGAATTAGGCGCACCTGCTATGGTTAGAATTGTTGACAGCTTAAAAAACATTAATGCTAAAAACTTTTCCGAGTTCGTTACAAACGTTAACTTTTATTTTTTCGCTTATACACCTTATTATGCTAATATGAAATACAGGGCGGATGTTGTCCCTGCACCTTTATACGATAGAGTTAAAGAAAAAATAAATTCTGCTAAATCTTCTGTTGATTCCCGAATTGCTTCTTTTTCGGCTATGGATGACAAAATAGATGAATACTGGGTTGAAATACATAAAAAATATTCTATCCCCGTAGCATGCCTTATATTTGTACTTATCGGCGCTCCACTGGGCACTATGACACGCAGAGGCGGCTTTGGTGTAGCCGCTGGAATAAGCCTGGTATTTTTCCTTATCTATTGGACATGCTTAATTGGTGGAGAAAAACTTGCAGACCGCGGTTTGCTTTCATCATTCCTGGGAATGTGGCTTGCTAATTTCCTGCTTGGTGCATTCGGTATTTATATCTTAATTAAGTGTGCTAAAGAAAAAGTTGAATTGAACTTCGATAAGTTAAAAAAATTGGTTCCGAAACAAATCAGAGCTTTAATGGTGCAGAATGAAACTGAAAATAATTGATAAATACTTAATTAAACAATTTATTCAAACTACTCTGTTTGCCATTCTTACCTTTGTGCTTTTATTTATTGTTATCAATGCCATGGAACGCCTTGATTCTTTTATAGATCATCGGACAAGCCTCCTGATGATAATGCAATATTATTTATACTTTACTCCTGAAATAATTAACCTGATACTGCCTATTGCCGTTCTTCTGTCATGCCTTTTCACTGT
>TBL_comb47_HYPODRAFT_10001321_pt1 | contig 32163 bp, 39 predicted proteins | sample TroBogypolimnion_40_FD_10682 | JGI IMG/M metagenome (IMG submission 10682)
GAAACAGCCCCAGGTCATCGATCTTCACAATGCCCGCCACCAGCCCGTACACGCCCACGGTCATGATGAAACCCACACCGATGAGCACCGCCAATTGCGTAGGCCAATCGCTGTGCTGCACCGTGCCCAGGGTGATGGCAATGATTTCGGCCGACAGCACAAAGTCGGTACGGATGGCACCTTTGATCTTGTCCCGCTCCAGCGCCACCAGATCCACCGCCGGGTCGGATAGCGCCTGCATCAACTCCTGGCTCAAATCATCCGGATGGTCGGAGCGGTGCAGCAAGGTATGGACAATCTTCTCGAAACCTTCAAAACACAGATAGGCGCCGCCCAGCATCAAGAGCGGCGTGATGCTCCAGGGCAGGGTCAGACTCAGAATCAGTGCCGCCGGTACCAGAATCGCCTTGTTGAGCAGCGAGCCCTTGGCCACCGCCCAGACCACCGGCAACTCGCGCTCGGCCGCCACGCCGCCGAGTTGCTGGGCATTCAGCGCCAGATCGTCACCCAACACACCAGCGGTCTTCTGCGCTGCCACCTTGGTCAGCAGCGCCACGTCATCGAGCAGCGTGGCAATGTCATCAAGAAGGGCAAAAAGGCTGCTGGCCATAAGGGGTTGCGAAGGCAATCAATAGATAGGGCTTGCAGGATAGCAGGGCCACATGGACCCCATAAAAAGCCAGGCTTAAGAATTTGCCACACAAGTCCACTACGATCAGGACCCAAACTACATCAATCTCCAGCATGCAAGCCTGTCACCCCCACTCTGTCGCCCTCCTGTTTTGCCGTCTTACTATGGGCACCGCCCTGGTCCTGTCGGGCGTCGCTTGGGCCCAGGATATCCCCGCCGAGGCGGCCGGCCTGCCGCTGTGGGAGGCCGGTGTCTTTGGCGGCGCACTTTCCACCCCGGACTACCCGGCCTCCAGCCAGCGCAACCAACGCGCACTGGTGCTGCCGTTTTTCGTCTATCGCGGCGATGTGCTGCGTGCCGATCGCAACGGGGTGGGTGCACGCATGGCGCATACCGACGCCTACGAATTCGACATCGGTTTTTCCGCCTCCTTGCCCGCCAATTCCAACGATGTGGACCTGCGCCAGGGCATGCCCGACCTCGGTACCCTGATCGAGTTCGGCCCGCGCGTGAAGGTGAAACTGGCCCAGCCTGCCGCAGATCAGCGCGCCACCTTCGAGCTGCCCCTGCGCACAGTGCTGGAATTCAATGGCGGCGTGCGCCAGGTGGGCAATGTGCTGGAGCCCAAGCTGGCCTACGAATGGCGTGCCCCAGCCGACTGGCGACTTAAAACTGCCGTCAGCCTGGTGCTGGGCGACCAGCAACTGAACCAGTATTTTTATGGTGTATCTCCCGCCTACGCCACGGCAAGTCGGCCGGCCTATGCGGCGCAAGCGGGCCTGATTAGTTCCCGCCTCACGGTGGACGGCAGCAAGCGCCTGGGGCCGGACGTCAATCTGTTCGCCTTTGCGCGCTACGACCTGTATGAGGGCGCAGCCAACCGCGCCAGCCCCCTGTTCGCGCAGAACCAGGGAACATCCTTTGGTCTGGGCCTGAGCTGGACGCTGGGCCGGTCCGAGGCCCGCGCCGGCAGCGACGCGCATTAGGCCGGGTTGGACCTCGGTAATTACCCGCAATCGCGCAGGGCTGCGCTGTAGCACAATCCATACATATGCAAGCAGCCGCCACCGATGTCACGCCCCTCATCCTGCCAACCGTGCTGGATGTGGAGGCGTCCGGCTTCGGGCGCAACAGCTACCCGATCGAGGTCGGTTTTGTGCTGCCGGACGGCCATGCCTTTTGCGCCCTGATCCGTCCGCTGGAACACTGGACGCATTGGGACGAACAGGCTGCCCGCACCCATCAGATTCCACGCCCGCTGCTGGAGGAGCGCGGCCAAAACGTGGCCGAGGTAGCGCAACGCCTGAATGCCGACCTGCGCGGAACAACCGTGTATTCCGACGGTTGGGCCAATGACTACAGCTGGCTGGGCGCGCTGTTTGATGCCGCCGACATGACACCGACCTTCCGTCTGGAAAACCTGCGCAAACTGCTGTCCGAGTCCGACGCCGAGCAGTGGCATCTGGTCAAGGCCCAGGTCAGCGCCGAACGCGGCGCCCAGCGCCACCGCGCCAGCTCGGACGCAAGGCTCTTGCAACTCACCTTTCAAAGGCTGCGCAGCGCAGCCCTCACCCGCCAGGAAGCCTGATGGCCATCACCGTTTCGATCGATCTGGCCTATGAATTGGAAGTCAAGGCCCCTTATGCCGAGGTCTTTGCTGTGCTCTCGGATGTGCCGACCTCGGCCAGCTATTTCCCCAAGGTCGACAAGTTGGTCGATCTGGGCGGCGGCAGCTACCGCTGGGAGATGGCCAAAATTGGCCTGGCGTCGATCAGCCTGCAAACCATTTATGCCAGCACCTACGTTTCCAACATGGCCCGGGGCACGGTGCTTTGGACGCCGGTGAAGGACGAAGGCAATGCCCTGGTATCGGGCAGGTGGACGCTCAAGGACAACAAACAGTCCACCCAAATCACGCTGCAGGTGCAGGGTGAACTGACCATCCCTTTGCCGGGCCTGATGAAGATGGTGGTGGCACCCGTGGTCGAAGCCGAGTTCGAGCAATTGACCGAGCAATACCTAGACAACCTGACCACGCGTTTTGGCGGCGAAGTCTAGCGCCCTCATCCTCGCGCCCATGGAGGGTCTGCTGGACTTTGTGCTGCGCGATATCCTGACCCGCTCTGGCGGCATAGACCGCTGTGTGTCTGAGTTCATCCGCGTCACCAACACCCTGCTGCCGGCGCGCAGCTTTGAGCGCATCGTGCCCGAGCTCTTGAATGGTGGCCGCACCTTTGCCGGTGTGCCGGTGCGCCCCCAACTGCTGGGCTCAGACCCCTCGTGCCTGGCCGATAACGCCGCCGTGCTGGCTAGCTTGGGGCCTTTTGGCGTGGACCTGAATTTTGGTTGCCCGGCCAAGGTGGTGAATCGCCATGGTGGCGGTGCCGCCCTGCTGGAAGATCCGGAGCTGCTGACCCGCATCATGGGCGCCGTGCGCCGCGCCGTGCCGACTCACATGCCGGTGTCGGCCAAGATGCGCTTAGGCCTGCATGACGACCTGCGTGCCGAGGAATGTGCGCTGGCGCTGGAGGCCGGAGGTGCCCAAGAACTGGTGGTCCATGCCCGCACCAAGGCCGATGCCTACCGGCCACCAGCCTACTGGGAGCGCATTGCCGACATCCGTGCGGTGGTGAAGATTCCGGTGATTGCCAACGGTGAAATCTGGAGCGTGGCCGACGCCCTGCGCTGCCGCGAACTCTCCGGTTGCGATGCCCTGATGCTGGGACGCGGCATGGTCACCGACCCCGGCCTAGCACTGGCCATTGCGCGGGCTACGCGGGATTCGGGCCAGGGCACGGACCACCGGGTTGACGCCAAACCACAGATCACGTGGCACGGCCTGCAGCCCTTGATAGCGGACTTTTGGAAACTGGTGCGCACGCGCCTGGACCGCAAAAAGCAGGCCGGACGACTCAAGCAATGGCTGAACTTTTTACGCCAACGCTACCCGCAGGCCGAGGCGGCCTACCTAGAGTTACGCAGCGTCACCGACCCGCTGGAAATCGACCGTTGGATGGCAGCGCAGGCACTGGGCATAAAGCGAGTTACAAGGGACGCTTGAGGCGGATTTCTTCGATCTTGACGCCGCCCACGTCCACCGTCTTGGCGCTGGGAAGCTCGCGCTTGAGGCCAGCCAGCTCAAAAAAGCGCATGGCGCGGTCATTGGCAATCGGCAACCAGATGCTGACGTGGGTGCAGCCTTCGTCCTGCAGGCCTTCGCAGGCAGCGTCCCATAGGGCCAAACCGACGCCCTTGGACCAATGGTCTACCGCCACATAGATGGCCCAAATTTCGCCCATGGTCTGTGGCGTGCCCTTGTCGCGCGAACGGTCGAAGCCGACAAAGCCAACGATCTTTTCACCGTCGGTGGCCACGTGAACCTGGGGTTCGCTGTACTCGATGGCTTCGCGCCAGAAGGCCTGACGCTTTTCGACCGGGACCACGGGCAGCGCCGGCAGGGAGGCGCTGTGGGTCATGGCCTTGAAGGCATCACGCACCGTGGCGTTGTGAAGTTCGGCGATCTGCTTGGCATCGCGCAAGGTGGCGGGACGCACCTGATAAGTTGTCGTGCTGGACATGGTTAGACGTTGAACGGATACGAAAGAACAGCGATTGTCGCCGCAAACTGCTTCGTACACCCAGTCAGACAGCGGGGCCCATGTCTGCCACCCGGCACCTCGCTGCAAGCCTTCAAGCGGCTACGCGCTTCAAGGCATTGACCGCCACACCAATCGCCACGGAGGCCGCACCAAATGCCGAGGCTATTTCAATCATCTTGCTGGCCTCGGCATAGTGCTTGGCATTGATTTGGCTTGCCACCTTGCCGGCCTCGGAATGGAATACCGTGTGCTTTTGAACCAAGGCCACGAACTCGGGCTTCTTGCAGTACAGGGAAGCACCCGTTCCATGCAGCCACTGGCCGAATTCGCACTTGTTGTCCAGGCTGATGCTTGCGGCGTCCAGTTGGCTCTGGCTGGCAATGGCCGATTTGAGTTTATTTTTCCACTCGTAGTGAGCCAAGATGGCATTGTCAAGGTTCATAAATTTCCCCCTATTCAATAAAAATGTATGAATAAGAACACACAAGCATTGTACGGGGCGAAAATTTTGTCTGTCAATGTATAAACAGGTTTCGCTGCTCCCGGGCAAACTGATACCCTGCGCCATGTCCCATCCATACACTTCCGCCCACTGCAGCCCTGCGCGTATGGGTCAGGTCGACCGCTATGTCTAGTTTGCATAAGCGCAGACGCCTGCGCGTGTTGCCCGCGTTGTCGCGCCAGCAGTTGCCATCAGCGGACCCGACACAGGACCTGATCATTGAGGGCTATCGGCCCACCCAAATGATTGCCGACCTGCGCAAATACCAGGCCGAGCTGGAGATACAAAACAAGGCGCTGCGCTACAGCCAGCAGGAGGCCGAGGGCGCATCCGAGCGCTTTGCCACGCTGTTTTCCAGTGTGCCGCTGGCGTTGATGGTGGTGGACGAAGAGGGCCTGGTGCTGGCCAGCAATGCCATGGCCTTGCGCCTGTTCCAACCGCTGGAGAGCGACCCGCCGCTGAACTTTTTGCTGCCCTTTGTCGGTCCCGACCACACCGACGAGGTGGCGGTCTCGTTCTTGAGTGCCAAGGCCAGTGGCTCCAGCGAGGTCAGCGAGCTGCGGTTTCACAGCGGCACCCGCGCCACATTTACCGGCGATCTGCACATCGCCCGCATTGAAAACCCACAGGACGAACTGGCCCACTTCATCTGCGCCATCATCGACCAGGGCCCGTTGCTGGCCCAGCGTCTGGCGCTGCAGGAAAGTGCCGCCGTGCTGGTGCAGCGCAACGAAGACCTGCTGCTGAGCGAGACCCGCATGGCAGCCATCATCAACTCCTCGCTGGACGCGATTTTGTGTCTGGACGAACAGCATGGCATTGCCGTCTTCAACCCGGCAGCCACCCAGCTGTTTGGCTGCCCAGCGGCCTCAGCCATTGGCAGCCCGCTGTCGCGCTTTCTGCCCGATGTGCAGGCCCTGTTGCAACGGGGCAAGGTGCCCGACCAGGCCATGCTGGGCGAGTACCGCGCCAGCACCCTGCAGGGCGAGGCGGTGTATGTGGAGGTCAGCATTTCGCTGGAACGCGGCGTCGGCACGCCCCACCACGGCGGCGCCATCACCACGCTGTTTGTGCGCGACCTCAGCGCCAGCAAGCGCGCCGAGGCGCAGCGCCTGGCGCGCTGGAAACCCGGCTGCGCGAATCGCAAAAAATGCAGGCCGTGGGCACCATGGCCGGTGGCATTGCGCATGACTTCAATAACATCCTGAGCGCCATCCTGGGCAATGTGGAACTGGCCCAACAGGACACAGAGCCGGGCTCGGCGGCACTGACCAGCCTGAGCGAAATCGAAAAGGCCGGGCGCCGCGCGCGCGACCTGGTGCGCCAGATCCTGACCTTTAGCCGCAATGAGCCGCCCCGGCGCACGCCCATGCAGCTCAGCGAGGTGGTGCATGAAACCGTGCGCCTGGTCAAGGTGACCCTGCCGCCCGGTGTCGACCTCAAGGTGGTGGAGGCAAGCGACTGCAGCGCGGTGCTGGCCGATGCCACGCAGGTGGAGCAGGCCCTGCTGAATCTGTGCACCAATGCGATTTTGGCGATTGGCCGGGACAAGGGCTGGGTGCGCATTGAGATTGGCAATACCGATCTGGATTTCCCGGAATGCAGCCGCATCGGCGTGCCGCCCGGCCACTATGTGGACCTGTCGGTCAAGGACAGCGGCAGCGGCATAGACCCAGCCACCCTGCAGCGCATCTTCGAGCCCTTTTTCACCACGCGCCAGGTCGGCCAGGGCACGGGGCTGGGTTTATCCGTGGTGCACGGCATCATGCAAACCCACCAGGGCGGCATCGATGTGGGCAGCACGCCGGGCCTGGGCAGCACCTTTCACCTGTACTTTCCGGTCTGTGAACAAGCGCTTCCGGCCAGCCCCGAGCCAGCGCCCGCAGCCACCGCAGTGCACGGACAGGGCCGCCATGTGATGTATGTGGACGACGACCAGGCCCTGGTGTTTCTGGTCGAGCGCGTGCTGCGGCGCAAGGGCTTTACCGTCACCAGCTTCACCGACCCGTTTGAAGCCCAGGCAACGCTGGCCGAGCGCGCGCAGGACTTTGACCTGCTGGTAACCGACTACAACATGCCGGGCTTTAGCGGTGTGGACCTGCTGCGCGCGGCCAAGGCACTGCGCCCGGATCTGCCGGTGGCTCTGGCCTCGGGTTATGTCACGCCCGAGATCGAGAAGGCCGCCTTTGAGGCCGGCGCCAACGCCCTGGTCTACAAGCCCAACGATGTCAACGAATTGTGCGAAACCGTGCAGCGCCTGATTCTGGGTGCCGATGCAAGTTGAGGTGCTCTACGCCGATGCGGCACTGGTGGTGCTCAACAAGCCCAGCGGCCTGCTGGCCGTGCCCGGCAAAAACTCGGACGAGTGCCTGAGCCTGCGGGTGCAGCAGCAGTTTGCCGATGCGCTGATCGTGCACCGGCTCGACATGTCCACCTCTGGGTTGATGGTGATGGCGCGCGGCATCCCCGCACAACGCCTGCTCAATGCCCATTTTGCCGAACGCCGCGTACACAAGCGCTATCGGGCCGTCGCCGATGGCGATTGCCGCTCTGCATCCACCACGGCAGACGACTGGCAAACCATAGACCTGCCGATTCTGGTCGACTGGCCAAATCGCCCGCTGCGCAAAATTGACTTCGAGGCCGGCAAGGCCAGCAGCACGCGCTGGCGCTGTCTGGGCTTTGACACCGAGCGCAATGCATCAACCCTGGAACTGGAGCCACTCACCGGGCGCAGCCACCAACTGCGCGTGCATCTGCTGGCCATAGGCCACCCGATCCTGGGCGATGCGCTGTATGCGCCGCCGGAAATTGCCGCATTGGCGCCGCGCCTGCTGCTGCATGCCACCGAGCTGGGCTTTGCACATCCCGTCAGCGGCGAATGGATAAGTTTCCAATGCGACTGTGACTTTGCGCCAGAAGCCTAAAATGGCTGTGTGACCCATCTACTCAACGCCGACCTCCATTGCCACTCTGTGGTCTCCGATGGCACCCTCACACCCGAAGCACTCGCCGAGCGTGCCAAGGCCAACGGCGTGCAACTCTGGGCACTGACCGACCACGACGAGATTGGCGGCCAGGCGCGTGCCCTGGCGGCGGCTCAGGCGCTGGGCATGCGCTATCTGACCGGCGTGGAAATTTCCGTCACCTTCATTGGCCAGACGGTGCATATCGTGGGCCTGGGTTTTGATGCCAGCAATGCCGCCTTGCTGCAGGGTCTGCGCGACACCCGCGGCGGGCGAAAACAGCGGGCCATGGAAATGTCCGAAGGACTGGCCAAGGTCGGCATTGCAGCTGCCTTTGAGGGCGCCCTGCCCTATGTGGGCAACCCCGAGCTGATTTCGCGCACCCACTTTGCCCGCTTTCTGGTGGATTCCGGCGTCTGCAAGGACACCAACGAGGTGTTTCGCAAATACCTGACCGAAGGCAAGCCCGGCTATGTGCCGCACCGCTGGGCCACTCTGAAGGACGCCGTTACCTGGATCACCGAGGCCGGTGGCGTGGCCGTGGTGGCGCACCCGGCCCGCTACAAGTTCACGCCTAACGAAGAATTTGCCCTATTCACCGAATTCAAGGGCCATGGTGGCCAGGGCGTGGAAGTGGTCACCGGCAGCCACAGTGCCGCCGAATATGTGACCTACGCCCAGACCGCCAAAGAGTTTGGCCTGGCCGCCTCGCGCGGCAGCGATTTTCACAGCCCGGCCGAGAGCCACACCGAACTCGGCACCCTGCCGCTGCTCAGCAGCACGCTCACACCGGTCTGGGAACTGCTGAGCGACCGCATCCAATAGCCCAACAAAACCAACAAAAAAATGGCACAGTACTTCGAAGTTCACCCCGAAAATCCGCAACCACGCCTGCTCAAACAGGCCGTGGCCCTGCTGGAGAAAGGCGGCATTCTGGCCGTCCCCACCGACTCCAGCTACGCCCTGGTCTGCCACCTGGATGACAAGACCGCGGTCGACCAGCTGCGCCGCATTCGCGGTGTGGACGACAAACACCAGCTCACCCTGCTGTGCCGCGACCTGAGCGAGCTGGCCAGCTACGCCAAGGTAGACAACCGCCAGTTCCGCCTGCTCAAGAACGCCACGCCCGGCCCCTTCACCTTTATTCTGGAAGCCAGCAAGGAGGTGCCGCGCCGTGTCAGCCATCCCTCGCGCAAGACCATAGGCCTACGCGTGCCCGAGCACAGGGTGCTGCAGGAACTGCTCACGCTGCACGGTTCGGCGCTCTTGGCCACCACCCTGATTCCGCCCGGCGACACCCATCCGCTCAACGACGCAGAGGAAATCCGCGAGCGCTTTGAAAAGCTGATTGCCGGGGTACTCGATGCCGGTGCCTGCGCGCAGGAACCTACCACGGTGGTCGACCTGACCGGTGACACCCCAGAAATCGTGCGCCAGGGGCGTGGCGACGCGGCCCTGCTGGGTATGTAAGCGCTTGGCGGCAGAACGGGGCGAGAAGGCTAAGAACGCTCGCGGCGGTTGTGGCGCAGCAGCTCGGCGCGCGTATAGGGCGCCCCACGGCCGGACAGGCTCAGGGCCAACCGGGTTACCAGCGAATGGGTCTGCGAGGCATGCAATTGAAACGGCGACACCGCAACCCACACCAACAGCAGAGCTGGCACCACCGGATTAATGGACAGCGCCCGCGTCTCAAACCAGCCCAGCGTGAGCGCCGTCACCGTACCGCCCAGCAACATGCCGACCAGCACCTCGGACCAGGAATGCGCCCCCACCTGGATACGACTGACGCCCACCAGCAGTGCCAGCGCACAGCCCAGCGCCAGCGAAAGCTGCCAGCGGCGCCGCGACCTGCCCGGCACCAAGGTCAGCATCAACACCGGATAAATGGCCGAGGAAAACATGGCATGGCCAGAGACGCCGGTAAAGTTGATCGCTGCCCAACCCAGACCCCAGCCGATAAATGCCAGCTTGCTCGCCGTGGTGAGGGTCACCGCCAGGCTGAGCATCAGCACCCAGCCAAGGGCCAAATTGCGCGTGCGCCGCCGCGCGAACAAGGCGGCGGCGGTCAATAAGGCCGCAGGAAGCAATATTTCGGCCTCCCCCAGCCGGGTGATCAGGTGCCAGAACGGCACATCTTGGAACAACTCTTGGGGATTCATGCACTGATTTTAGGTGACAGCGCGCAAGCCCTGGTTCACGGTGGCCACGGTCTGAGACAATGCCGCCATGGACATTGCTGATTTGATTCGAACCGTCACCCTTTACGCACTGCCGGTGCTGTTTGCCATCACCGTGCACGAGGCGGCGCACGGCTATGCGGCGCGCTACTTTGGCGACAACACGGCCTGGAAATTGGGGCGGGTCACGCTCAACCCCTTGGCCCACATCGACCCCATGGGCACCATTTTGATGCCGCTGCTCCTGTACTTCGCCACCTCGGGCGCCTTTTTGTTTGGCTATGCCAAGCCGGTGCCGGTTCGCTTTGGCAACCTGCGCCATCCCAAGCGCGACATGGTCTGGGTGGCCCTGGCCGGCCCGGCCGCGAATCTGGCGCAGGCCCTGATCTGGGGCGCCTTGCTCTATGTGCTGCATGGAGCGGGAATCACCGAGCCCTTCTTCCTGAAAATGTGCCAGGGCGGCGTGCTGGTGAATGTGGTGATGTTTGCCTTTAATCTGTTTCCGCTGCCGCCGCTGGATGGTGGCCGCATCGTCGTGGGCCTGCTGCCGATCAAACAGGCGATGGCCTTTTCGCGCATAGAGCCCTATGGCTTTTTCATCGTCATGGCCCTGGTGGTGTCCGGCCTGGTCAGCAGCCTGTGGATGCAGCCGATGATGGCCCTGACCTTTGGTTTGGTCGATCTGCTGCTGTCGCCGCTGTCGGCCCTAGTACGCTGAATTTTATTGAGTTGAATGGCATGAGTTCCACCCCTGTTCGTTTCCTTACCGGCATCACCACTAGCGGCACGCCGCACTTGGGCAACTATGTGGGCTCGATACGACCCTCGGTGCGCGCCAGCCTGACACCCGGCGTGCAAAGCTTTTACTTTCTGGCCGACTACCATGCGCTGATCAAGATTGACGAGCCGGAGCGCATACAGCGCTCCACGCTGGAGATTGCCGCCAGCTGGCTGGCCGCGGGTCTAGACCCCGAGCGGGTGGTGTTTTACCGCCAGTCGGATGTGCCAGAAATTCCCGAGTTGACCTGGTTTCTGACCTGCGTGACTGGCAAGGGAGTGCTCAACCGCGCCCACGCCTACAAGGCCTCGGTGGACAAGAACCTGGCCAACGGCGCGGACGCCGACAGCGACGTGACGGCCGGCCTGTTCATGTACCCGGTGCTGATGGGCGCCGACATTCTGATGTTCAACGCCCACCATGTACCGGTGGGGCGCGACCAGATCCAGCACATCGAAATGGCGCGCGACATGGCCAACAGCTTTAACCACCGCTATGGCGAACACTTTGTGCCGCCCCAGGCCGTGATTGAAGAATCGGTGGCCACCCTGCCCGGTCTGGACGGGCGCAAGATGAGCAAGAGCTACGACAACACGATTCCGCTATTCTCCAGCCGCGAGCAGTTAAAAAAACTGATTGCCGGTATCAAAACCGACTCACGCGCACCGGGCGAGCCCAAGGACACCGAGGGCTCGGCCCTGTTCCAGATTTACCAGGCCTTTGCCTCGGAAGTAGAAACACAAGCGCTGCGCCAGGCCTACGCCGATGGGATTGCCTGGGGTGATGCCAAGCAGATTCTGCTGGAGCGCATTGACCAAGAGGTTGCGCCCATGCGTGCCCGCTACCAGCACTTGATAGAGCACCCCGAAGAAGTGGAAGCGCTGTTGCTGGCCGGTGGCAAAAAAGCCCGCGCTATTGCCACGCCGTTCATGGCCAAGCTGCGCAATGCGGTAGGCCTGCGCAGCCTCACTACCGGGGCCACGCAGGCAAAGCCCAAGGCGGCAAAGTCTTCGCTGCCCGCTTTCAAGCAGTACCGCGAGAAGGACGGCAAGTTCTACTTCAAGCTAGCCGACGCCAAGGGTGTGGTGCTGCTGCAGAGCCTGGGGCTGGAATCACCCAAGACCGCTGGCGTGAGCATTGGTCTGCTGCAAAAAGACGGTGCCTGCGCGCTGACAGCACTGGCGGATCAGCTGAAGCCCGTGGCGGACCCGGCTGCCGTGTTGGCTGCGTTGGATGCCTTAAGGGCCGAGGCGGCTTAGCAGCTAAAAAACTACGGCGCCATCACCCGAATTTGCAGCAGCCGCCGGACCTGCACACCGGATTCACTGCTGTAAACACCGGCCCTGGGTGACCTGCCGGTTGCGGCAATCGTCACCCACTCGTCCAGCGGTGCGGTGATGGTGGTGGATACCGTGCTGCGCGACTGCTTGGGCAGGGCGGCGCCGGTTTGGGGATCGACTGCGGCGCGTTGCACCTCCAGCTCCACCACGGCAGGTTTTTCTCCACCCGGCCATTTGGCTTGCACGGACAGACTCTGGCCGGCATCGAACCAGACCAAGGCATTGCTCACGCTGGAAGCCGGGTTGACGTTGACATTGGTGGTGCTTACAGCGCCGCTTGGCGCAGCGCCGGCGGACTTCGCGGCAGCTGGGTTTGGCCCGCTGGCCGACTGCGTCCACTGCATCGGTATCGCGTCGCTCATGCGCAGCAAGGCCTTTTCGCCATTGCGCACCTGCACCATCAGCGGCTCCCACACATTGTCCTTGCCGCCGGCGGAATAGCTGCTGCCGCCCTCGCGGCCCTCTTCGATCTGGCGCAGCTCCACCGTCAAGTCGCGCTGCGGCAAGGCGGCCGCCTGGACCACGGGGGTACAGAAGTGGGCGACACACAGCAGCAGGGCAGAAACAAGTGCTTTCATAACAAACTCCTTTCAATGCCGCCGCAAAGGCACGCCGCGCTAATGCGTGACATAGCCCATGGCGTGCGGCAGCCACAACACGATGGGTGGGAACACCGTCATCGCCAGCAGCAGCAACAACAACATGACCAGGAAGGGCCAACCCTCCTTCATCATCTCGCCAATCGGGATTCCGGTAAGCGCCTTGGTGACAAACAAAAGCATGCCAAATGGCGGATGGATCAGGCCGATCATCATGTTCAGCACCACCAGTACGCCAAAGTGCACCAGGTCCACGCCCAGCAGTTTGGCCGCGGGCAGCAGCATGGGCACAAATACCAATAGCAGCACCGACACGTCCAGAAAGCAACCCAGCACCAGAAACAACACATTCACCAAGAGCAGGAATTGCAGCTGCGACAAATGCATGGCTTGCACCCACAGCGCCATGGTCTGGGGAACGCCCTCGGAAGTGAAGGCGTAATTCAGCATGAAGGAGCCGGCCAGAATCAGGGTGACCACCGCGCTGCCTCGGGTGGACTCCATCACCACGCCCCAGAAACTGCGCCAGGTTAGCGCGCGGTAAACCAGGCCGGCCAGGATCAGCGCATGCAGGGCCGCCACGGCTGCGGCCTCGGTGGGCGTAAATGCGCCGGAGTAAATGCCGCCCAAGAGCACAATGGGCATGGACAGGGGCAAGGCGCCCCGGTAAAAGATGACCGGCCATTCACGCAGCGGGATGCGGGCCTCGCGCGGCATCTTGCAGCGCACGGCAATGCCGTGGATGACGACCATCATTAGAATCGCCATCAAGGCGCCGGGCAGCACACCACCAAGAAACAAGGCGCCCACCGAGGCGCCCGACACCAGCGCATAAATCACCATGGGAATGCTGGGCGGAATGATGGGGCCCAGGGTGGCCGCGGCCACCACCACGGCACCGGCAAAGCCGCGCGTGTATTCCGGCCTTTTTTGCATCTGGCGAATCGTCACCAGGCCGGGGCCGGCGGCATCCGCAATGGCACTGCCGCTCATGCCGGAAAAAATCACGCTGACCAGCACATTCACCTGCGCCAAGCCGCCGGGCAAACGGCCCACCAGAATGCGGCAGAAGTCAAACAGGCGCTCGCTCACGGTGCCGGCATTCATGATGTTGGCGGCAAAGATGAACATGGGCACGGCCAGCAGCACATAGCTGTTGTAGAGGCCGTTGCCCACCTGCTCCGCCACCAGTCCAATGTCTTGCCCCTTGACCAGCAAATAGGCCACGCCAGAGGCCAACATGGAAAAACCGATGGGCATGCGCAGCAGCATGCCGCCCACCAGCACCAGGGCCAACGCGCCAAGAGCGTGATTCATGACAGATGCAACTCCGTTTGCAAGCCCTGACCGCGCAAGCTGCAGACAATGGCCCAGACACTGCGCACCACCAGCGCAACCATCAGCATCACAAAGGGCAGAAACACCCACATAAAACTGAGGCCCAGCACCGGCGTGCTTTCGCGCCGCATGAAGTGCACATAGTCCCAGGTGGCGGGGACGGCCACCGCAGCCAGTCCACCCACCATCAGATTGCCAGCGATGCGCATGACTTGACGCGTGCGTTTGCCGCCGCTGTTCCACAACAGGTCGAACACCACATGCTCGCGCTCGGGGACTATGGCTGCGGCCGACCACAGGATGACCCAGACATAGAGCACCACCGCAGCCTCATCGCTCCAGGGCAGCGGTTGATTGAAACCAAAACGGGCAGTCACCTGCAGGATGAAAACCACAAACAGGGTGAGAAACAGAGCGCCGCCAATGGCATGGGCAGCGCTCTGAACGTGACGCAGCAACTTCACGGCGTGGTGCTACTTGGTGGCGTTGATGCGGTCCAGCAAGCCCTTGGGCCAGACCTTGGCATAGTCCGAATTCTGGTAGGCCGCCTGCACCGACTTGTGAAAGGCATCCAGATCCGGGGTCGTGACCTGCAGGCCTTCCATCTTGAAAAAGGCCACCAGCTCGGCCTCTTCCTTGATGCGGTTGTCGTTGTTGTATTGCGAGGCGGCCTGGGCTGCGGCCAGCACCTTTGGCCTTTGCGCCGGTGAAAGGGAAGCCAGCGTCTTGTTGGCAATCGCAATGAACAGGCCATCGACCAGGTGACTGGTCAGCACGATCTGCTTAGTCACCTCGTAAAACTTGGCGGCCTTCACCGTGGGCAGCGGGTTGTCCTGGGCGTCTATGGTGCCGCTCTTCAAGCCCAGATAGACCTCGCCAAAGGCCAAGGGGGTCGGTGTGGCACCCAGCGCCTCGCCCAAGAACAGCCATTCCTTGGAGCCCGGCATGCGCAGCTTGATGCCCTTGAGGTCGGCCGGCGTTTTCACGCTGCGCGGTTCGCGCAAATTGAGTTGGCGCGTGCCGTAGTAGCAGGTGGCCAGTGGCGTGATGTCCATCTTGTCGGCCACCCGTTTGAACATCTCGGTGCCTATGGGGCCGTTGAAAATCTTTTGCTGCTGCGCCGGATCGCGCACGATGTAGCCGGCAGTGAAGATGGAAAACTCCGGAACCTGTTTGGCAATATCTTGCGCCGACACGGTGCTCAGTTCCAGGTTGCCGCGCGCCATGGCAGTGGGCTCGGCGCCCTGCTTGAACAGCGACGCGTTCAGGTTAATCTGCACGTCAAATTCGCCAGGTGCACTTTTCTCCAGCGTGTCCTTGAACACGGTCCACATCTTGGCATGCCAGTCGTCGGGCACGGCAGGGGTGGAAATGCGCAGCAGGATTTTGCTTTGGGCCAGCGCGGGCAGGCCGCTGAGCGCCCAGGCGGCTGCAGCGGAGCTGCTCAACAGATGGCGACGGCTGAGCGCGTTTGCGACATGGGAGGCGGGGGGGATGGTTGCAGTCGTCATGGTCTGGTGTTGGAAGCGTGGCGCATATTAAACCGTCTGCTGCACAAATGCTTGAAAGCAGCACCCAGCGGGTTTACTATCGGGCCAACACAACATTGGCCGTGGGCTTTAGTGGATGCGCTCTGGCAACAGAGAATCCTCTAAGCGCGGCCCACAAGGGATATGGCGCAAGACGACATCAGCTTTAGCGACTTGATCGCATCTTCTATCCACGACATGAAGAATTCGCTCAATCTTCAGGTCAGCGCACTGGAAAAAATCGCCATGCAAAGTCGGGACAAGGGGGACAGCGCCACCTTTGACGACCTGGGCCGGGTGATCTACCAGGCCAATCGCATGAACTTGAACTTGATCGAACTGCTCAGTCTGTACAAGCTGGGCAAGTCCATCTACCCGGTAGACATCAACGAACATTCGGTGGCCGAGCTGATTGAAGAAGCCGTGCTGCAAAACCAGACCATGATGGACTTCAAGGGCATTCGCGTCAGCATCGACTGCGCACCCGACCTCTTTTGGTACCTGGACCGCGAACTGGTCAAGGGGGTGCTGGTGAATGCCTTGAACAACGCCTACCTCTACACCCACGACATGATCCACATTGAAGCCCGCCATCACGACAAGCTGCTGCAACTCCGGGTGGAAGACAACGGACGAGGCTATCCAGAACGCCTGCTGCATCAGGGTGATGCAAGTTCTGACAAGCCCGTGAACTTCGAGTCTGGCAGCACCGGCCTGGGGTTTTATTTTTCGGACCAGGTTGCCAAGTTGCACAAAAACGGCGCTCTGCGGGGAGCGCTGTCGATTGAAAATGGCGGCAGTCTGGGTGGCGGCTGTTTGGTCTTGCACCTGCCCTGAGCGACTACGAAATAAGCTTCGGAGATGGCACTTTCTTTTCGACAAGCCAACATACTGATCATTGACGATTTCCAGGGCATGCGCACCATGCTGCGAGAGTTCGTCAAGTCCATGGGCGTGACCGCCGTAGATACCGCCAGCACCGGCAAAGACGCCAACCAGCAACTCAGTACCAACAAATACGACATCGTCATTTGCGACTACAACCTGGGACCGGGCGCCAACGGGCAACAGGTGCTGGAAGAGGCCAAGCTCAAGGGCCATATCGGGGTCTCCACGGTCTGGGTAATGGTCACGGCCGAGAAAACCCAGGAGATGGTGATGGGTGCCGCCGAGGTCAAGCCCGACGACTATCTGCTCAAGCCCATCAACCAGATGCTGCTGGAAAACCGGCTGGAAAAACTGATTACCAGAAAGCAGTGCTTAGCCCCCATCGAGGCCGCGGTCAAGGCGCTGAACTATGCCGAGGCGATTGCCCAATGCGACGTGCAGCTCAAGGCCAAAACAATCAATCCGCAAGAAATTTTGCGGGTAAAAAGTGAGCTGCTGCTGGCTACCGGCAACTACAGTGCAGCAGCGGCCCTGTTCGAGTCGATTCTGAACATGCGTGAAGTGGCTTGGGCCCTGACCGGCATGGGCAAGATTTGCTTCCACGACAAAAAATACCAGGAGGCCAAGGATATTTTCCAGCGCGTGCTGCGGGACAACGCGGTCTATATGGAAGCCTCCGACTGGCTGGCCAAGACCTGCAGCATGCTGGACCAATCCGCAGAGGCCGAAAAGGTGTTGCAAGAAGCGGTGCGCATATCGCCCAACTCGCCCACCCGGCAAAAAATGCTGGGCGACGCGGCGTTTCGCAACGGCGCACTCGATGTAGCACAGGCTGCCTTCGAGAAGACCATCAAGATGGGTGAGTTCTCGCCGCACAAGGCACCCAGCGCCTACACTAGCCTGGCCAAGGTGTTTGCCGACAAACAGCAACCTATCGAAGCGCTCAAGACCCTGGCCTTGAGCAAGAGAGAGTTCAAGTACAACACCGAGGCCGCCATCCAGACCGCCGCTGCCGAGGGCGCGGTCTACCACCAGATGGGGCAAGCCGACAAGGCCGAGGCGGCCATGGCCGAGGCCGAACAGCTGATCGCAAAGGCCTCGGGCAAGGTGAGTGCCGAAGTGGCCATCGACGTCGCCCGATCCTTTTTCAAACTAGGGCAAAAGGACAAGGCCTGCGGCCTACTGCAAGAGGTAGTGAAGAACAACCACGAAAACGCCGAAATCTCCAAAAACATTGAGGCCTTGTTCGAGGACCACGGTCTGGCGGCCGAAGGCCAGGCGCTGATCGCCGAATCGCGCGATGCGGTGGTAGCCATCAACAACCAGGGCGTCACGCTGGCCAAGGGCGGAGACCTGCTGGGCGGCGCCAACCTGCTGCGCTCGGCGGCCCACAAGCTACCCCACAGCGAGGTGATCCTGATCAACCTGTGCGGACTGCTGATCGGCATGCTGAGCAAGGAAGGCAAAAGCCACCAAATCGCCGGCGAGGCGCGCGAGTTGCTGGAGCGCGTGCGCCACCTCAATGCCGCCAACAAAAATTACCACGTTTACACCGCGGCGCTCAACCGCATCATGGGCGGCAGATAAGCGCCCTTAAGCCTTGAATTGTGGACTGCGCTTTTCAATAAAGGCCTGCACGCCCTCCAGCGCATCGGCGTCCATCATGTTGCAGGCCATGGTCTGTAGGGCGTCTTCGTAGGCGGCATCCATCCCGTTTTCAATCTGCCGATAAAACAGGCCCTTGCCCATGGCAACAGCGACCTTCGGCTTGGCGACGATGCTGGAGACTAACTTTTCGACCTCGGCATCGAGTTGCTCCAGCGGCACGGCGCGGTTGATCAGGCCCTGCTCCTGCGCTTGGCTGGCGCTGATGAAGTCGCCCGTCACCAGCATCTCGAACGCCGCCTTGCGGCCGATATTGCGGCTTAAGGGCACGCTGGGCGTCGCGCAAAACAGGCCGTAATTGACGCCGCTGGTGGCAAAGCGTGCGTTGTCGGCCGCCACCGCCAGGTCGCACTGGGCCACCAGTTGGCAACCGGCTGCCGTGGCAAGGCCTTGCACGCGTGCAATCACGGGCACCGGCAGGCGCTGCAGGCCTTGCATCATCTGGCTGCATTGGGCAAACAGCTTTTGGTAGTAGGCCAGCGAGGGCTGGGAGCGCATCTCCCTCAGATCGTGGCCCGCACAAAAGGCTTTTCCAGAAGCGGCAAGCACCACCACCCGCACCGTATCGTCGGCGTCGATGGCGTCAATGGCCGTTTGCAAGGCCGCTAGCAATTCCTCGTTCAGCGCATTAAAGGCCAGCGGGCGGTTCAAGGTCACCGTAACTACGCCGCGTGCATCGCGGGTGACCAACAGCAGGGGTTCGGCAGTATTCATGGTGTTAAGCGCTCCGCTCCAGTGCCTGGTCTATGTCCCACAAAATATCGTCAATGTGCTCTATGCCCACCGACATGCGCACCATGTCGGGCAGCACACCGGCGGCCACTTGCTGCGCTTCGTCCAGTTGCCGGTGCGTGGTGCTGGCCGGATGGATGATGAGCGTGCGGGTATCACCGATATTGGCCAGATGGCTCATGAATTGCGCCGCCTCGATAAAGCGCACACCGGCCTGGAGCCCACCCTTAACGCCAAAGGCCAGCAGGCCCGATGCACCCGGCTCGCCGTCCACCTGCCGCATCTGTTTCTGCACCAGCGCATGGTCCGGGTGCTCGGCCAGACCGGGGTAGTTGACCCAGGCCACGCGCTTATGGTTTTTCAGAAATTCGGCCACCTTGCGGGCATTGCTGCAATGGCGCTCCATGCGCACATGCAGGGTTTCGGTGCCCTGCAAGATTTGCCACGCCGCCATCGGCGAGAGGGCCGCGCCATACACGCGCAAGGTCTCCATGCGGGCCCGCATGCAAAAGGCAAAGTCGCCAAAGGTCTCAAAAAACTTGACTCCGTGGTAGCCGGCAGACGGTTCGGTCATGCCGGGGAACTTGCCGTTGCCCCAGGGAAACTTTCCGCTCTCCACGATCACCCCGCCCAGCGTGGTGCCGTGGCCCGCGAGGTATTTGGTGGCGGAGTGCACCACGATGTCGGCGCCGAACTGTATCGGGTTGCACAGGAAGGGGGAAGGCACCGTGTTGTCGATCACCAGCGGCAAGCCGTGTGCATGGGCCACATCGGCCACGGCGGCAATATCCATCACGGTCAGGCTGGGGTTGCCCAGGCTTTCGGCAAACACGGCGCGTGTGCTGGGCTGGATCGCGGCGGCAAAGGCCTCGGGCTTGCGCGCATCGACAAACGTGGTGGTGATGCCCATCTTGGCCAGGTTCACCGCCAGCAGCGAGACGCTGCCGCCGTACAAAGCGCCTGCGGCCACCACATGGTCGCCCTGCTGCAGCAAGGTCATCAGCACCATGGCCTCGGAGGCCATGCCGCTGGCCGAGGCCAGACCGGCACGACCCCCTTCCAGGGCGGCGACGCGCTCCTCAAGGGCTGCCACCGTGGGGTTGGAAAGGCGCGAATAGACATTGCCAAAGGTCTGCAGATTGAACAGGCTGGCCGCATGGTCGGCGCTGTCAAACACAAAGCTGGTGGTCTGGTAAATGGGCAGCGCCCGGGCGCCGGTGGCCTTGTCGGGAATCTGCCCGGCGTGGATGGTCAGGGTCTCGGGGCGGTAAATGTGGTCCATCATGCTGCTTATCCCTGGCGCTTGGCCGAAATCACGCCGGTATTGATGCCGGCCCAGTTGAGGCCGCCCTTGAGGCGGGCATGTTCGATCTTGACGCAGCGATTAAAAACCGAGTCGAGCCCGGCTTCGCGCGCCAGGGCGTCGGCCTCCAGATTGACCACCCCGAGCTGCTGCCACAGGCATTTGGCGCCGATGGAAATCACCTCCCGGGCGATAGGCAGCACGTCTTCGGCCTTGCGAAACACATCCACCATGTCCACAGGCACCGGAATTTCGGTCAGGCTGGCATAGCAGGTTTCACCCAGGATGGGGGTTCCAGTGGCTGCGTAGCGTGGATTCACCGGGATGATGCGGTAACCAAAGCCCTGGAGGTATTTGGCAACAAAGAAGCTGGGCCGACTCCACTCGGCGGACAGGCCGACGATGGCAATGGTGCGGTAGTCCCGCAGGATGCGCAGTAGCGCGCTGATATCGTTGTTCACGGTGAGGAACTCCTTCGCGTCAATGTCTCAACTGGTGGGGGCATGAGCTGCACTTCTTGGCTGTTGGATACTAAGCGCATCTACCTGCTTTGACCTGACACGCCTGTCCCTTATGAAACAACGATTCCCCACCGGTGGCCTGGTGTATTCCACCGACAGCGGCCGCATGTGCCCGACCTGTCGCTTGGCCCTGACGGCCTGCACCTGCAAGGCCGCAGCGCTCAAACCGGCGGGCGACGGCAATGTGCGCGTCAGCCGCGAAACCAAGGGCCGCGCCGGCAAGGGAGTCACGGTGGTTAAGGGCTTGCCGCTGGACGCCGTGGCACTGGCGGCCCTGGGCAAACAGCTACGCACCGCCTGTGGTTCCGGCGGCACGGCCAAGGATGGCACGCTGGAGATTCAGGGCGACCATGTGGAGCGGGTGATGGAGCTCCTGAAGGCGCAGGGGTTTTCGGTCAAGCGCTCAGGCGGCTAAGCTCTGCCCATGCAAGAATTTGATGTCGTAATCGTGGGGGCCGGTGCCGCCGGCCTGTTTTGTGCCGGTGTGGCGGGACAGCTGGGCCTCAAGGTTCTGCTGCTGGACCATGGCGAAAAAGTAGCGGAAAAAATCCGCATCTCGGGCGGCGGGCGCTGCAACTTCACCAATCTGGATGTCACGGCCGCCAACTTCCTCAGCGACAACCCGCGCTTTGCCAAATCGGCCCTGTCGCGCTACACGCCACGCGACTTTGTTTCGCTGCTGCAAAAGCACGGTGTCGCCTTTCACGAAAAGCACAAGGGCCAGCTGTTTTGCGACCGCTCGGCCGAGGACATCATCACCCTGCTGCTGGCCGAATGCGCGGCAGGCGGCGTGGTGCGCTGGCAGCCCTGCAGCCTGAAGGCCGTGCGCTATTCAGATGTCGGCACCGACGCTGGCACGGCGCGCTACGAACTCGACACCAGCTCCGGCAGCGTGGTCTGCAAGGCGCTGGTGATTGCCACTGGGGGCCTGTCCATCCCCAAGATTGGCGCCACCGACATGGGCTACCGCATTGCCAAACAGTTTGAGCTGCCGCTCATTCCTACCCGCCCAGCCCTGGTGCCGCTAAGCTTTGACGAGACCGCCTGGGCGCCGTTTGCGCAACTCTCCGGCCTGTCGCTGCCAGTAGAAATTGCCACCGGAGGCAAGAAAGACACGACCCGCTTCCGCGAAGACCTGCTGTTCACGCACCGGGGCTTGAGTGGCCCGGGCGTGCTGCAGATATCGAGCTACTGGCAGGAGGGAAGCAGCATCCGCCTGAACCTGGCGCCCGACACCGATGTGGCCGACTTTTTGCAACAAGCTAAATCCAGTTCGCGCAAACGCATTGCCAACGAACTGGCCACCCTGCTGCCCTCGCGCCTGGCCGATAGCTGGGCGGCGCAAAGTCTTTCGGCGCAAGCTGCCGAGCGACCGATCAACGAGACGCCGGACAAGGCCTTGAACGCCCTGGCAGAACGCATTGCGCGCTGGGAACTCAGGCCCACCGGCACCGAGGGCTACCGTAAGGCCGAGGTCACCGCCGGCGGTGTGGACACCAGGGCACTCTCGAGTCAAACGATGGAAAGCAAACAGCCCGGTCTGTACTTCATCGGCGAGGTGGTGGATGTGACCGGCTGGCTTGGCGGCTACAACTTCCAGTGGGCCTGGGCCAGCGCCTTTGCCTGCGCGCAGGGGCTGGCAGCACGTTTAAAGCCGGCTTGACAAATCCAATTTGAATAAGCCCTGTTGCAAAGGCTATAATCGCAGGCTAATTTGGCAGTTCTCCGTCGGCCAATACTAGTTAAGACGGAAAATACCGCTGAGCGAGGCGTGTGGGGCACCGATCTTCCCCCGTGACCATGGCTCAGCACAATTTTGGAATCCATTCATTAATGACAACCATCCGCGTAAAAGAAAACGAACCCTTTGACGTAGCCCTGCGTCGCTTCAAGCGCACCATCGAAAAGCTCGGCCTGCTGACCGACCTGCGCGCACGCGAGTTCTATGAAAAGCCCACGGCAGAGCGCAAGCGTAAGAAGGCCGCCGCCGTCAAGCGCAATTACAAGCGCATCCGCAGTATGCAACTGCCCAAGAAACTGTTCTAAGTTTCTGACCTGCCAAGCTCCCAGGAGCTGGCGGTCCAAGAAAATGCTCGCCTGGGGACGCTCCGGCGAGCATTTTTTCATTCTGAGCCCTCATTTTTTAGCCTCTCATCCACAGGAAAACCGCAATGCCCCTCAAAGACCAGATCACCGAAGACATGAAGACCGCCATGCGCGCAAAGGACAGCGAGCGCCTGGGTACCATCCGCCTGCTACTGGCCGCCTGCAAGCAGCGCGAAGTGGACGAGCGCATCGTGTTGACCGACGCCGATGTGGTGGCGCTGGTGGACAAGCTAATCAAGCAGCGCAAGGACTCGATCGCCGCTTTTGAATCCGCCGGTCGCCAAGAACTGGCCGACAAGGAAGCAGCCGAGATCCTAGTCTTACAGGTCTATTTGCCGCAGCGTATGTCGGCCGATGAAGTGCTGGCCGAGGTGAGGGCCATCGTTGCCGAGATGGGCGCCAAGGGCCCGGGCGACATGGGCAAGGTCATGGGCGTCGTAAAGACGCGTTTGGCTGGCAAGGCGGAGATGGGGACAGTTTCGGCGGCGGTTAAGGCTGCGCTGGCTTCTTAAATCAGCTCCCCGCCACCTTCATCTTGTTGATCAAGACAGACCCCACCGTCTTGGCCCCATAGTTGTAGGTGTCGGCGCCCACGGCAACAATGCCCTTGAACATTGCCTTCATGTTGCCGGCAATCGTGATCTCATGCACCGGGTACTTAATGCGCCCCTTTTCGACCCAGAAGCCGCTGGCGCCGCGCGAATAGTCACCGGTAACATAGTTCACGCCCTGCCCCATCAGCTCGGTCACAAATAGGCCAGTACCCAGGCGCTGTAGCATGGCATCCAGATCATCCCCGGGCTGGGTCAGACGCGAGGTAAAAGTCATATTGTGCGAGCCGCCGGCATTGCCGGTGGTGCGCATGCCCAGCTTGCGCGCCGAGTAGCTGCTTAAAAAATAGCCACCGACCTTGCCTGCATTCACCACCTGACGTGCCTGCACGCGCACACCTTCGTCATCAAACGGGGAACTGCCCTTGCCGCCCATGATGAACGGGTCCTCAAAAATGTCGATGTGCTTGGGGAATACCTGCTTGCCCAGGCTGTCCAGCAAAAACGAACTCTTGCGATACAGCGAGCCACCGCTCACTGCCTGCACAAAGGTGCCCAGCAGGCCGGCAGCCAGGGGGGACTCGAACAACACCGGACACTCCACGGTGGCGATCTTGCGTGACTTCAGTCTGCTCAAGGCGCGCTCGGCGGCGTAGCGGCCCACGGCCTCGGCCGAAGCCAGCTCGGAGACTTTGCGCTGCGAGCTGTACCACGAATCGCGCTGCATGTCCTTGCCCTTGCCGGCAATCGGCGAGACCGAGAGCGAATGGCGCGAGCTGGCATAGCCACCCCGAAAGCCGTTCGAGTGGGCGCTGAAAAATTGCGATTGCTGGGCCGATACGGCAGCGCCTTCGCTGTTGGTGATGCGCTTGTCGACCGACAAGGCAGCGGCTTCGCATTGCAACGCTAACTCGGCGGCCTGCTCGCTCGTCACGGCCCAGGGATGGAACAGGTCCAGAGCGCGCGTGCGATCTTCCAGCGGCGCCAGATCGGCCTCGTCTGGCAGGCTGGCAAAGGTATCTTCGGCGGTGAAGCGCGCGATGTCGTAGGCGGCACGCACGGTTTGTGCAATCGCAGCCGGCGAAAAATCGGAGGTACTGGCATTGCCTCGGCGGTGACCGACGTAAACCGTCACGCCCAGCGACTTGTCGCGGTTGCGCTCCACATTTTCGAGCTCACCATTGCGCACCGAGACGCTCAGACCACAGCCTTCGGACACCTCGGCACCGGCATCGGTGGCACCGGCCTTTTTAGCCTCGGCCAGGGCCATATCCACCAGGGATTCGAAATACGGCAGGGTATAGGCGAAACCCGAGTCTGATGGTTTGGCGGCGCTATTGGCTGCTGTTTTGGGCTTGAAAAGAGGAGCTTGTGCGGGGGATGGGTGTTTCTTCATGGCGACGGCTATGATACTTGGCTATGTCAAGAAAACTAAAAAAGGGCTATTACGTCCGGGGCCAGTTCGTTGCCGAGGGCAGCGCGCTCGATCTGGAGTACAAGCGCGAGCTCAAGGGCACCGATGAGCCGACCCGCACCGACCTCAAACGCGAAAGCACCGAGCTGCAAAAACTCGGTGAAGATTTGCTGACCCTGCGCGCCGACTTTATCACCCGCCTGGACCTGCCTGAAAAGCTGGTGGATGCGGTGGCCGAGTGCAAACGCATCACCAACTTCGAAGGCATTCGTCGCCAGATGCAGTTCATCGGCAAACTGATGCGCAAGCTTGAAGACAGCAAGCACGATGAAATCCGTGCCGCCCTCGAAGAGCAACACAGGCCCTCAGCAGAGAACACCTTATTGCTGCACCAAGCTGAACTATGGCGCGACCGGCTGATTGCCAATGAAGACGCCGTGGGCCAATGGATCAGCTTGAGCCCTTCCACCGACAGCCAAAATCTGCGCGCCCTGGTGCGCCAGGCCCGCAAGGACGCCGTCCCCGAGAAGCCCGGTCTGGCACCGCGCCACGGTCGCGCCTACCGCGATATTTTCCAACTGGTGCGGGAAGCCCTAACAGTCGCGCAGGAGCAACCTGCCGCCGATCTGAACGACGGTGACGGCTACAACGGGCAGGACGCCTGAGAGATGCATATGAGCGAATCCAGCCACGACCCGGTCACCATCGGCATTGTCTCGATCAGCGACCGCGCCTCCAGCGGTGTCTATGAAGACAAGGGCCTGCCCGCACTCAAGGACTGGCTGACCCGCGCGCTGCTGAACCCCATACGCTTTGAGTCCCGGCTGATTCCCGATGACAAAGAGACCATCAGCCAGACCTTGATAGCCTTGGTGGATNNNGGTTGCGCCCTGGTGCTGACCACCGGGGGCACCGGCCCAGCGCTGCGCGATGTCACNCCCGAGGCCACGCTGGCCGTNGCGGACAAGGAAATGCCGGGCTTTGGCGAGCAGATGCGGCGCATCGGCCTGGAGTTTGTGCCCACCGCCATCCTATCGCGCCAGGTGGCCGTGATCCGCAAGCAGACTCTGATCATCAATCTGCCGGGCCAGCCCAAGTCCATTGCCGAAACCCTGGAAGGATTGAGGGATGACCAGGGCCATTCCAAGGTGCCCGGCATTTTTTCTGCCGTGCCCTACTGCATCGATCTGATAGGCGGGCCGTATCTGGAAACCGTGGACCCAGTGTGCAAGGCTTTTAGGCCCAAGAGCGCTGTGCGGCCACAGCGCAGCGCCTGAAGCGCTTATTCGCTCAAGAGCTGATTGAGCTTCTCGGCCTCAAAGCATTCGGTGCGCGCGGCGTCAAGTGGCATGCAGTCGCCATTGCGGTTGGCCGATAGCGTTTCGATCGCCTTCCACAAGAGCGCGATCTGATGGTCTTGTGAAGCGGCGCTGCTCACCAGGCCGTGCAGTGCCTGGCTTAGAGGGTCGTCTTCCTTGGTGATGCCATAGGCCGAGAAGCTGCTGCCGGGTGAGGCCACATCGGCGCTCTCACCGGCCTTGCTTTGCAAAATGCGTGCCGGAATGCCTACGGCCGTAGCACCGGCGGGAACTGGCTTGATCACCACCGCATTGCTGCCGATCTTGGCGCCGTCACCGACCTCAAAACCGCCCAACACCTTGGCGCCGGCGCTCACCACCACGTCGCGACCCAGGGTGGGATGGCGCTTGGCGCCCTTGTAGAGCGAGGTGCCGCCCAGGGTCACTCCCTGGTAAATGGTGCAGCCGTCGCCGATTTCGGCGGTCTCGCCCACCACCGTGCCCATGGCATGATCAAAAAAAACCCGGTTGCCGATCTTGGCGCCGGGGTGGATTTCAATGCCGGTGGCAAAGCGCGCCAGGTGCGAGATAAAGCGGCCCAGCCACAGAAAGCCGTGGGTCCAGCACCAGTGCGCCGGCCGGTGCAGCATCACCGCATGCAGGCCCGGGTAACAGGTCAGCACCTCCCAGCGGCTGCGCGCGGCGGGGTCGCGGTCGAGAATGCATTGGATGTCGGAGCGTAGGCGGTTAAACATAGGTCTAGTCTAGCCGCTGGTATTGCGGTCGGATTCAGGCACGGCGCTTGTCAATGACGCCGGGGTGGACTTGGTGAACTGCTTCACGCCCGGCAACTGCAATATGGATTTGGCAATGCCGCGCAGAATATGGATTTCTTCCTGCGTCACGGCTGCGCGGTTGAACAAGGCGTTGAGCCGCGGCATCAACTTCTTGGGTGCCGCCGGGTCCAGAAACTCCAGCGCCACCAGCGCCTGCTCCAAGTGCGTCAGCATGCCACTGACTTGGGCTGCATCGGCCAACTTGGCGTTTGACTGCGGCAAGGGAGGCGCGTCGCTAAACCCGCCCAGGGCCAGGCGCCAGTCATAGGCAACCACCTGCAAGGCGGCACCGATATTGAGCGAACCGAATTGCGGGTTGCTGGGAATGCTGAGGCAGGCGTGGCAGCGATACACGTCTTCGTTGCGCATGCCGAAGCGCTCGGAACCAAACAGAAAGCCCACGCCGGTTTGTGCCGCTGGCTGTGCGGCATCGCCTGCCGGACTCGCAGCCTGCTGCGTGTCGGCCTGCATTCCCGCCACCAGTTGCGCAAAGTGCTCGCGGGGTGTGGTGGTGGGCGGGCCGAAGTCGCGTGGCGTCATGGCCGTGGCGCAGAGATGCGTCATGCCGTCGAGTGCTTCGTCCAGGGTATCCACGATGCGGCATTTCTCCAGCACGTCCAGCGCTCCGCTGGCGCGCTGTATGGTTTCTTCACGGCGCAGCACATTGGCCCAGCGCGGCGCCACCAGCACCAGGTCGTCAAAACCCATGGTTTTCATGGCGCGGGCGGCGGCGCCGACGTTGCCAGCGTGGCTGGTCTGAATGAGAATAAAACGTGTCTGCATGGAAACCGGTAAAATGACGCTATTGTCACCGCCCGCATCGCCGGATCGGTATCCCCGTTCTTCCCCCCCACAATCTATGTCACTCAATCTGCACCCCATGGTCAACGTGGCTGTCAAAGCCGCCCGTGCCGCCGGTTCCCTCATCAACCGCGCCGCGCTTGATATCGAATCGGTACGCGTTTCCCAAAAGAAGGCGAATGACTTCGTCACCGAAGTGGACCAGGCAGCAGAGAAAGTGATCATAGAAACCCTGCTGTCGGCCTATCCCGATCACGGCATCTGGGCCGAAGAATCAGGCACCGAATTTGGCGCCCAAAATGCCGAATGCGTCTGGATCATCGATCCGCTGGACGGCACCACCAACTTCATCCATGGCCTGCCCATCTACTGCGTCAGCATTGCGCTGGCCGTGCGCGGCAAGGTCGAGCAAGCCGTGGTCTATGACCCCACCCGCAACGATTTATTCACCGCAACAAAGGGCCGCGGCGCCTACCTCAACGACCGCCGCCTGCGCGTCTCCAAACGCACCCAGCTCAAAGAATCGCTGGTGTCGACCGGCTTTCCCTATCGTGAAGGCGACGACTTTGACCAGTACCTGGTGATGATGGGCGAAGTGATGCGCCGCACCGCCGGCCTGCGCCGTCCGGGGGCTGCCGCGCTCGACTTGGCCTATGTGGCAGCCGGTTACACCGACGCATTTTTCGAGAAGGGTCTGCAGCCTTGGGATGTGGCGGCCGGTTCGCTCTTGGTGCAAGAGGCCGGTGGCCTGGTGGGCAACTTCTCGGGTGAAGCCGACTTTCTGGACCAGCAGGAGTGCGTGGCGGGCAACGCGCGCGTCTATGCCCAACTGGTGGGCGTGCTGGGCAAGTACAGCAAATTTGCCGGCGCCGGTGAAAAGGCGGCAGTGCGCCAGTCCACGCTGAGCATTTCACCACGCGGCAACGCCAAAGCCAGTGCAGCGCCCGCAGAACTGGCTCCAACGGAAGCCGCCCCCACCGCTGACGCCGCTCCGCTGTAAGACAGTGGGCAGACACGAGATCGAGGGCGAAAGCCTCTCCCATCTTTTTTCTCAGCGCGCCTTTGTGCGCTTCTGGCTGGCCCGCCTGTGCGGCACCACGGCCAACCAGATGCTGATGGTGGCACTGGCATGGCACATGTACGACATCACCTCGAGCGCCTGGGATCTGGGCCTGGTAGGGCTGTTCCAGTTTGTGCCCGCCTTGTTGCTGACCCTGCCCGCCGGCCATGTGGCCGACCATGCACACCGTGGCCGCATCTTTGCCGGCTGCATGGCTGCCCAGGCCCTGGCCGCCGTGTTGCTGCTGGCCGCCATTTACGGCCACTTCAGCACCCGCGAACTGATTTTGGGTATCTCGGTGCTGCTCGGAATGGCGCGCGCCTTTCAAATGCCGGCACAACAGGCGCTGGTACCGCAACTGGTGTCGCCCCTGCTACTGCAGCGCGCCGTGACGGTCAGTTCCAGCGCCATGCAAGCCGCCATCATCTGTGGACCGGCCTTGGGCGGTCTGCTCTACACATGGGGCCCGGCCACCGTGTATGCCAGCAGCCTGGTGCTGCTTCTGCTGGCTGCGGCCCTGGCCCTGGGTGTGAAGTATTCGCACAAACCACCGCAAGCGACCGCCAGTTGGAGCAGCGTGTTGGCCGGTGTGCATTTTGTCTGGCAGCGCAAGGTCATTCTGGGTGCCACTACGCTGGACCTGTTTGCCGTGCTGCTGGGTGGTGCCACCGCGCTCCTGCCCATCTTCGCCCGCGACCTCTTGCAAACCGGCCCCCTGGGCCTGGGCCTGTTGCGTGCCGCCCCGGCGGCCGGTGCGCTGATCATGTCGCTGGTTCTGGTGCGCTGGCCGCTGCAACGCAAGGTCGGCCACAAACTGCTGCTGGCGGTAGGCGTGTTTGGCCTGGCCACCCTGGTGTTTGGCCTCTCACGCAGCTTTGCGCTGTCGCTGCTGGCACTGGTGCTGACCGGTGCAACGGACAGCATCAGCGTGGTGATGCGTTCGACCCTGGTGCAACTGGAAACGCCGGATGAGATGCGGGGCCGCGTGTCCGCAGTCAACTCGATTTTTATCGGCGCCTCCAACCAGTTGGGGGAGTTTGAATCGGGTGCGGTGGCCGCACTCTGGGGGCCAGTGGTATCGGTTGTGAGCGGTGGCATGGGCACCATGCTGGTGGCTGCGGCTTGGCTCAAGCTGTTTCCGGCGCTGGCCGAGCGCGACCGCTTGTCGCCCGGCGCCTGACACCTCGCACACGCCTGAGGTGCCTTAAGTGCCTGACCTGCCTCACGGCAGTCTGGCGGGCGCTGCGCCGGTATACACTGGCGCAAACACAGCATCCATGCGCAACCGAACCCACTTCCTCCCCATCGAAAATGCCAGCGTGGGCATGGTGCTGGCCGAAGCAGTCAAGGACGCGTTTCAACGTAGCCTGCTGCCCGCCGGTAGTGTGTTGACAGCGGAAAACATCCAGCAGTTGCAGTCGCATGTGGTCGAGTTCATCCGGGTGTCCTACACCGACGAACGCACCGATGAAGAAATCGCCGTGCAGGCAGCGGCCTCTGCACACAACGTGATGGAAATCTTTGCGGACGCGGACCTGAGCCAACCGACCATGGCCGCCCTGTTCGACCAGGTACTGATGTACCGGAGCGCCTGATGCTGGAACCGGTCACCGAGCAAAGGGTGCTGGCATCGCGGGACGCGCTACCAGCTTTCCCGCGCGTGGTGCTGCAGATCCTGCAAACCCTGGACGACCCGGATGCCAGCCTGAGCCTGCTCAGCCGCCAGGTGGAAACCGATCCGGTGGTGGCGGCGCGGGTGCTGGCCCTGTGCAACCGTGCAGCCGATGCCGGCCCGGGCCGCGCGCCCGTCAACGATGTGTTTACCGCCCTGTCCCTGGTTGGCATGGCGCGGGTGCGCGCGGTGGCCACCACCATCAAAATAGCCAGCTTCATGCAGGACTTTGCGCCCCCCGCCGCCCTGGGGTACTACTGGTCGCACAGCCTGGCCTGCGCAGTCTGCGGGGTGGAGGTGGCCCACTACACCCATGCTGAATGTGTGCGTGGACGCCTCCCTGATTGCCTGCCTGCTGCACGACATCGGGCAACTCTGGCTGCACCGGTTCGAGCCCGAAACCCTGCAAATAGCCATGCGCAATGCAGAAAGCCGCGGCATGGAAATTGACGTAGCCGAGCGCGAGCTGTTTGGCGTGGACCATGCCGCCATAGGCGGCTGGCTGGCGCGGGCCTGGGGCCTGTCGGACAACATCTGCCAGGCGCTCATCCACCACCATGCGCCGCAAGGAGGCTTGCCCGAGCCCCTGGTCGCGGTAGTGCATGTGAGTGAGGTGCTCAGCCATGCCTTGAATCTGTCCCAGGCACCCAGCAGCCATGTGCGCTGGGTATCGGAAGAATGCTGCACCCTGCTGGGGATGGACTGGGGCGATGACTCCCAGGGCCTGTTTGGCCGTATCGAGGCACGCAGCCGCCACGCCTTCGCGCCCTACCTGGAGGCTACGTGATCTGGCACAAACTCCAGGCTTGTTGCGGACTTACAACCCAATCACCCTACAGAAGTTAAGAATAAGGGTTAACCCCAGGCAATGATCAAGGGTTAACCCTATACTGCAGTGCAACACGATCACTTTCATTGGAGGATCTTATGTCCAGCTCAGTACTCAACCTCAACACCCTTCCCGCACGCCAAGGTGGCAGCATCGGCGCCGCCTTGGCCGAAGTCACCGTTGCCTTCAAGCATTTGGCGACGGCGCTGGTCCGCAAGGTCCTGTTGCCCTCCGCTGCCGCCAGCCACACCCTGACTGCCTTTGAAGAAGCCGAAGCGCTGCGCACCTACGCCGCTGACCTTCAGGCGCAAGACCCCGATTTCGCGCAAGACCTGTTTGCCGCAGCCGACCGCCACGAAATCGAAGCAGCCGCTAAGGCATGCGCCACTGCTTGACCAGCGCGTAAATAGCAGGAATCACGGCCAAGGTCAGCACGGTGCTTGACACCATGCCGCCGACCATGGGCGCGGCAATCCGGCTCATCACCTCCGAGCCGGTTCCTGTGCCCCACAGGATCGGTAGCAGGCCGGCCATGATGGCCACCACGGTCATCATCTTGGGTCGCACCCGCTCCACGGCGCCTTCCATCACCGCGCCGTAAAGCTCTTCCATACCGGTTGCCTTGCCTTGTTCAGCGCATTGCTTTTGCGCCGTTTCCCAAGCATGGTCCAGGTAGATCAGCATTACCACGCCGGTCTCTGCCGCCACCCCGGCCAGGGCGATAAAGCCCACCGCCACGGCGACCGACAGGTTGTAGCCGAGCAGCCACATCAGCCAGACCCCGCCCACCAGGGCAAAGGGGACTGAGAGCATGACGATCAGCGTCTCGGTCAGGCGGCGGAAGTTCAGGTACAGCAGCAAAAAGATGATCAGCAGGGTGACCGGCACCACGATCTTCATCTTTTCAATGGCCCGCTCCATGGACTCGAACTGCCCGCTCCAGGTGGCGTAATAGCCGCTCGGGAACTTCACCTGGGCGTTGACGGCGGCGCGCGCTTCCTTCACAAAGCTGCCGATGTCGCGGTCGC
>TBL_comb47_HYPODRAFT_10001322_pt1 | contig 32160 bp, 28 predicted proteins | sample TroBogypolimnion_40_FD_10682 | JGI IMG/M metagenome (IMG submission 10682)
CTAAGAAACTTATAGGACTTATGAGACTTATGGGTACTATTGTTGGGATCCCTTACGGTTTTTTTCGAAGCTCCCTGAAAAAATCCTGAAGCAGACTTCGGCACTTGTTCTCCATAATACCTCCAAAGACCTCAGGTTGGTGGTTGAGTTGCCCGCAGCCAGTAATATTCATAACACTACCTGCAGCTCCCATTTTTGGATCATAAGCACCAAAAATAACCCTTCCTACCTTTGCATTGACGATTGCTCCAGCGCACATGGCGCATGGTTCGAGAGTAACAGCAAGGGTACACTCATTGAGATACTTGCTTCCGACGGTAGCCATTGCCGAAGTCAACGCAATCATTTCAGCATGTGCGGTAGCATCGCATAGCGCTTCCACCTGATTATACCCTCTTCCGATAACATGGCCATTACTGTCAAAAACAACCGCTCCAACAGGAACCTCCTTTCGTTCAAACGCCTTGATTGCCTCCTTGAAAGCAAGTTCCATGCAATACGTATAATCCATCATAATTATTAAATAAATATTAATCAGCTGGCACTCTAAGGTTTTACCATCATCGTAATTTTCATTATACTATGCTCTTTGCTCAATCCGAGCTTTCGATCGAATTATGTGTGCACGCAATCGTCAGTAACCCAAGACCAAACAATATGAACATTCATGAATATCAAGGCAAGGATATCCTGAGAAAATTCGGGGTTGCCGTACCGAAAGGCATTGTAGCATATTCGCCTGAGGAAGCAAAACTGGCTGCTGAGCAGCTTTTTAGCGAACAAAACTGCGCTGTTGTGGTTGTTAAAGCCCAGATTCATGCCGGAGGCAGAGGAAAGGCCGGAGGTGTCAAGCTTGCTAAATCAGCTGAAGAGGCCTTTGATATTGCCCAGGAGATGATCGGCATGACCCTTGTCACTCATCAGACTGGAGCTGAGGGAAAAGAGGTCAGACGACTGCTTGTTGAAGAGGGTATGAATATTGAAAAAGAGTTTTATGTTGGCATTACTCTTGATCGCTCAACCTCCAGAAATGTCCTGATGGTATCGACTGAAGGAGGCATGGAAATTGAAAAGGTAGCCGAAGAGAGCCCGGAAAGACTTCTTAAAATCCAGATTGATCCCCTTTACGGAATACAAAGTTTTCAGGCCAGAGAAGCTGCGTTTTTCCTTGGGCTTCAAGGTGAACAGTTTCGAAACGCTGTAAACTTTATATCTGCACTCTATACAGCATATACCGCAATTGATGCCGCAATTGCTGAAATCAACCCTCTTGTGGTCACCAAAGAGGGAAAGTATTTGCACTCGACGCAAAAATCAATTTTGATGACAATGCCCTCTACCGCCATAAGGAGTTTCTTGAACTGCGTGATATCAGTGAAGAGGATCCTTTTGAAGTGGAAGCATCCAAATCAAATCTCAACTATGTCCGCCTTGACGGCAATGTAGGTTGCATGGTTAACGGAGCCGGTCTGGCTATGGCAACCATGGATATGATCCAGCTCGCCGGAGGAAAACCAGCCAACTTCCTCGACGTAGGCGGTTCAGCAAGTCCACAGACTGTTGAAGAGGGATTTCAAGATTATTTTAAGCGACAAAAACGTCAAAGCAATTCTTGTCAACATCTTCGGCGGCATAGTGCGCTGCGACCGTGTAGCAGGTGGCATTATTGAAGCAGCAAAAAAAATCGGCCTTCATCTGCCAGTCATTGTGCGACTTGAAGGAACCAATGCTCCAATTGCTCAAAAAATGCTGGATGATTCAGGCTTAAATCTCGTATCAGCAAACGGCCTACGTGATGCCGCAAAAAAAGTACAAAGCGCACTGGCGTCATCCTGAACGGAAACACCCAGAGCATATCGAACCAGACTCCTCACAAATCACTTGCGGGGTGTCTGGTTTTTTACTCATGCAAATCTTCAAGCAAAACAGCTCTTCCTTAAATCCGGACTGAATACCCATTCACACCGAATTATATTTCTATGTTATTTATTTGCTTTTCATATTTATAATGCATAAGATTACTGTAAGTAATTAGTGTTGTAGAAATGATCTTATCATATACTATTTATATATAATATAGGATAAAGTCATTATTAATTTTTTTGCCTTCCCCCAATCATTCGTAATATTCAGCTTAGCTTCACAAGCAATATCCAAGCAAATGGCTATGGAGTAATCGATTATTATATAAAGACTTAATTCCTTTAAAAAAAAAGAAATCAGATTGTAGAAGTATTAGTTTATTTAAATATTTTTTTTGAAATCGGTTTTTTTATTGCTGTAAATCATATAGGTATTGACTATTGATGAAATTCCTATTCGCAGATTGGTGCTTAAAATAGATGATTTCCCTGCTGAATAGTAAAATCAACTTGCATTTACAATGCCACAAAACCATGGGAACTGCAGCTATATAAGAATTTCCAGATATATCATCACAATTATACTTTTATTTGTATTTTTTACTGAGGGATATACTAATAATGAGGAAATTCACGACAAAACGTTTTTTGCTTCGGAAGAAGCGGACGTCTCTGTTCACGATGTTGTAGAGTGGATAGTCAGTTCCGGAGATAATAAAGAGATGCCATTTTTGATCATTGATAAAAAGCAGGCTAAAATTTATGTCTTTATGAAAGAAGGACTAATCCTTGCAGCTGCACCGGCACTTATCGGACAAGCAATTGGTGATTATTCCTTTCCCGGTGTTGGCGACAAAAAGCTCAGTGATATTAAACCTAATGAGCGAACCACTCCCGCTGGAAAATTCCTTGCCAAACGAGGTCTTAATGCTGATGGCACAGAAGTCATCTGGATTGATTTTGATGCGGCTATAGCCATTCATCCGTCAGATAACCCCAAAAGACTGCAACATCTGCGATCTCGATCGTCAAAAGACAAACGGAGTACTCTCGGGTGCATAAATGTTACAAAAGAATTCTACATGAAAGTCATCAGTCCACTGTTTGCCCATGGGAATGGATTTGTCTATATCCTCCCGGAGACTATGCCCGTAAATGACTTTTTCAAACTTCCATCAAATCAAAATGGGTAGCTGACACCGATAGATTAACATCACCTCTCACGCTTATCTAACAGTTCACCAATCTTATTCTGCGCAATCACATTGCCTTGATCTGCGGCAAGCCGATACCATTTAACCGCTTCAGTAATGTTTTTACCCACACCATAACCCTTTTCATACATCCGCCCGATAGAGAGCTGAGATTTTACATTTCCCTGCGTTGCTGCAAGACGGAACCATTGTGCAGATTCTGTATAATTTTGAGCAATGCCATAACCTTTTGCGTTCATCACTCCCAGATTATTCTGAGCCATTACATGACCCTGATCAGCGGCAAGCCGATACCATTTAACTGCTTCAGCTAAGTCCTGTAATACTCCCTTTCCAGTATCGTATGCTACTCCAAGATTGTACTGAGCCTGGATATCACCTTGATCAGCGGCAAGATGGTACCATGTAACTGCTTCAGCAAAGTTTTGCACAACACCTTTGCCTGTAGCATATAATACACCAAGATTATACTGAGCCTCCGCCATCCCCTGTTCTGCTGCAAGACGATATAAAATTGCAGCTTCGGCATAGTTTTGATTTACTCCTTGGCCCTTAAAGTACATAGAGCCAAGATTGTACTGAGCCTTTGCAAATCCCTGCCCAGATGCAAGGCGAACCCACTTAACCGCTTCAGCATAACTTTGGTCAACTCCATAACCACTATAATACCTACCGCCCAAAATGAACTGAGCTTCCACATTACCATTCTGTGCGAGAATGCGGAGTTTTTGAATCTCTTCAGTAGCGTTGGCTCTTACTATTCCGAACAATAGAACCGAAAAAAAAACAATTATGACAGATTTTTTTAACATGGATAAATGCAGTATAACCGCAGCTCTAATTAATAGATTATCCAAAACATGTTAAAATATTAGGTCAATTTCCATACCCAATAACAACCCAAAAGAAAAATACTTTTAACATAAATCTATACAATAAGTTAACAGCTTATGCCGTATTTATCGTTACTCAGTTCGTTCAAAAATATTGAATACTATGTTTATCAGCCGGAATAATTGTCCCAAAATAAAACACTCCGTCTCACTGCTCAACAGGATCTTACCCGTTGATCTCTTCAAAACTGACACATAAAATGAAGTAGGGGGAAATAAAAAAAGAATAGCGAAGAAGAAAAAAGCTCCTCTTCGCCATTCCTATACAACAACAGGTCTGATTTTTAACCTAACAATCATCAGCCATAGCTACTATCCTGAATCATCACCTGTCAACACTTACACTCAACCAGTTGTTGCCATCTTTTCTAGTAGATTATCATAAGGCATCTCGTAACTTCACTATCTGTTCATAGGGTATGACGCGATTTCCGTCAGAATCTTGCAAAAAAAAAAGTTTTTTTTCATATCCGTTCTATTCATACCGAAGAGCTTCTACCGGTTTAAGATCCGCTGCTTTCCGGGCAGGCCAGAGTCCGAAAAAAATTCCGGTAAGAGCTGAAAAGGCTGTTGCAAGAACAACCGATATCAGAGAGGTCTTTACTGCCCAGCCCGCAAAAAAAGAGAGGATAAGAGAGATACCAATACCAAGAAGAATACCGATTAAACCACCGCTGACAGTCATACCGACCGACTCAACCAGGAACTGCAGCATGATATCGTTTTTTCTCGCACCGATAGCTTTCCGCAAACCAATTTCCCTTGTTCTTTCGGTTACAGAAACAAGCATTATATTCATAATACCTATTCCCCCAACCACCAGCGAAATCGCGGCAATGGAACCAAGCAGGAGACTCATGGTCTGTGTAGTACTGCTGAGCATCTGCTGAATTTCAGTCATATCCCGGATATTGAAGGAGTCGTCATCGACTTTAAGCCGGTGCCGTTTGTGAATCATCCCGCTGATCGTACTTTTGGTCTGTTCAATTAATGCGGTGAGGTAACCTCAACAAAAATTCCACTGAGATAGCTCTTGCCAAGCACACGGTACATGGCTGTTGTAACAGGAACAATAACAACATCATCCTCATCCTGCGGCCCGGAAAACCCTTTTGCTGGAGCAATGCCAATAACTGTAAAATTAATTCTGTTAATTTTAACGGTCTTGCCAATAGGATTCATGTTGTTGAATAACTGCTTTGCAACAGTTACACCGATAATGGCAACCTTGTCACGAGTTTGAATCTCCTCACGGGTAAACCATCTCCCGACAGAAGGTATCGCTGCTCGCATGGTACCATAATCATATCCTACTCCGGTCAGGCTGGTGCTCCAGTTTTTATTTCCAAACACTATTCGCCCAGCTCCGTTTACAACCCCACTGGCATTTTTCACCAATGTGCGAAGCGAAGCAATATCATCCACATCAGCAAATGTAAAACGCGTAACCGCACCTGCTCCCTGGGCGGCACCCCTGATTTTGGCCGATCCAGCCCTGATTGAAAGCATATTGGAACCCATCGATTTCAGTTGCTCCTGCATTGACGCTTTGGCTCCCTCTCCGAGCGCCATCATGGCAATCACTGACGCAACTCCAACAAGAATACCGAGCACGGAGAGAAAAGAGCGCATCTTGTTAGCAAGAATAGCCTGAAATGCCTGTGCTATAAACCCCATAAACCGGCCATCCTGCCATAAAGAGCCCTTTCCTGACCCATGTATATCAAAGCCGATCTCTCCAGCAACGACAACTGGGGGCATTATCCCTGGTTTACGTTCATCGGCAACAATGACACCATCCCTCATGGTAATGACACGACCGGCGTAAGCGGCAATCTCATTTTCATGCGTGACCATAATGATGGTTTTACCCTCTGCATGAAGGCCTTGCAGGATCTTCATGATCTCTGCTGAATTTTTTGAATCAAGATTACCGGTTGGCTCATCGGCAAAAATGATCAGCGGATCACGAACCAGGGCACGCGCAATTGCCACTCGCTGCTGTTCACCTCCTGAAAGCTGATTGGGAGTGTGATCAATTCTCTGTTCAAGTCCAACCATCCTGAGACGCTCTATTGCCTCCCGGCGAAAACTTCCTTTGATGCCGCTGTAGATATACGGAAGCCGAACATTGTCAACAATGTCCATCCGCTTGAGCAGGTGAAACTGCTGAAACACAAAACCTGCAACATTATTGCGAACTCCGGCCTGTTCATCTTCCGTCATGGTGTTGACATTATTGCCGAAAATCCGGTACTCGCCTTTGTCTGGGTTATCCAGAAGCCCGAGAATCTGAAGCAGTGATGATTTGCCAGACCCTGAGGCACCCATGATTGCCACAAACTCGCCCTGCTCAATTGTAAGGGAGACACCGCGCAAGGCATAAACAGTGCTTTCACCGATCAGATATGTGCGGTGAACATCGACAAGCTCAAGCATGCTGCTCATGGTTTCGATCTGCGCTGTTGGGGCGAGAAGGGATTTGAGCCCACTTTATTTTTCGGCAACACAAAGGATGTATCGGGAATCAAAACAACCGATTTATCAGACAATCCATCAAGAATCTCAATATTGCTTCCATCCTGCAATCCTGTCTGCACAATTTTGTAGCGCCCCCCTTTCTCAGAATCACTGCGTTTCTGACGCACCACTGAATTGCCATCCTTTTGCTGAACTGCCCCGAGCGGCAAAAGCAGTGCACCAGTTTTTTCCTGTACAATAATCCTGATATTGGCGCTCATACCTGAACGAAAAACATCTGGAATACGCTTAGGAATAACATCGACATAATAGATATTGACATTATTCTGCAGATGTGACTCATAGTAGATATGTGCAACAGCTCCCGTAACACGGATATCAGGGTAAGCATCCAGACCTATCATAGCCTTCTGTCCTATTTTCACCCTTCCAATATCGGTTTCGTCGACATAAGCTTTGACAATAAGACGATCTGAGAGAACAAAAAGCGAGTCACTTGTGGTCACCGTCTGACCTGGATCAATGCTGCGCACAATGACCTGGCCGTTCATGGGAGCGATAACTGCTGTTTTTTTATATGCATTCTCCCAGTATGCCTGTTCACTTTTTCCCTGTAATTTGGCCGCGTCAAGCAATGCAGCCCGCTCTGTTGAGCTGAGCATGGCAAGCACCATACCTTTCTTTACGATCTGGCCTTCATCGACAAGAATATCTTCTATTCTTCCCCCGACAGAAGACTGGATTTTAACACGGTTTTGAGGGTAAACCGCTCCAGTCGTCGACACTGCTGAACTTATCGTTCCTCGTGTTGGTGTAATTTCATTAAAACGCTTCTCTGAAGGACGGGTTCCCATAAAAATAAAGAATCCTGCAACTCCGATTACAGAAACCGCAACAATAATACCCCATACCAGCTTACTCCTGCTCACCATCAAGCCCTCCTCCTTTTGCCTGAATCCATTGAGCCTCAGCAATCAGCATCGTAGCCTCGGCATTGATATAACTCTTTTTAGCACTCACAAGATTGTTTTCGATAATAACCCATTCATTGAACGTAAGGAGGCCGTTCGAATACTCCGCATTGGCAATAGCTGATCGATCAACAGCTGCATCAAGCTGTTTTTTCTGTACCACAACCAACTGGCGGGCATCTTGAAAATTCTTCCAGTTTTGCTCCAGAGCATTGACAAGCTGGAGATAACCACTCTTTTCCTGTGCATTCTGTTGGCTCAGGAACGCCCTCGCTTTGGAGACTGCAGCTCTGCCGCTTCCTCCCTGATAGATGGGAACAGAGACCGTAAAACCTGCACTCCAATCCACAGCATCAACCGGCAATCGGTTAAAAGAGCCTCTTCCAACCGACGAGGTGAGATAGAGCTGGGGTGAAAAAGCACTCTTGGAAGCATCAAGATCGAAACGTGCACCTTTGCTCTTGGCTTCCAGCTGCAGAAATAGCGGATTACTTTTTGCCAGGAGTTGAAGATCGGGTTTTCTGACAGAAAGATCAGTGGCCTTGAAGGCCCCCTGGACCTTCAAGGGTTTACTGATATCGCGTCCAAGCGCTGAAGCAAGGGTTGTCTGGGTAAGCACAAGTCCACGTTTCGCCTGAGAAACTTCAAACTGAGCCTGGGCAAGATCGGCCTCGGCCTGATGAAGCGAACCAATATGCTCCCTTCCTCCCTGATAGTAAAGATTGATCAATCGGACATTCTTCTGACGCCTGTCTGCTATCTCGCTTGTAAGACCGACAAGATCCTGGGCCAGAAGCAATTGGGCAAATGCCGACCTGAGGGCATAACGAACATTGGCTGAAACAATAGAATAGTTGTTTTGAGCAGCTTTTATCGCTTCGGCATTACTTGCAACCTGATTCGACGTTTTATGTCCATCATATAAGAGTTGCTGTGCGGTCAGCGAATAGGAAAGTGCTGACAAAGAGGTAGCACCTGTCGTTCCATTCTGCAGAGAGCTCAATGTTGAACTGAGCTGGGGCAAAAGCGACCCTCTTGTTATCTGCTTGGTTGCTTCAGCCTGCTGCAATAGGGCAAGAGCTGAATAAAGGTCGGGATGAGCCTGCTTTGTTTCACTGACACACTGCTCCCAGGTCAAAAGCTCCTCAGCCTTCAGCGATGAGGCAGTGGGCAAAAATGAGAGCACCAGAAGAAGAAATATTTTTGCTCTCATTGCAACACTGTTCTGTCAAGATCTTGAATAATCATAATCAGTTCTTTGTATTTTCATGTTCGACGATCATTGCGGTGAAAGCTTGCGCTCGGTAATGTAATAATTTATAAAAAGTTGTGACCGGCTGCACGACTGAACCCTGTTCAGTGAGTAAAAAAGTCCTTCCTGCGAAAAGAGCCAAAAATAAGTCGGAGCAAAGCTTTTCTTTTTGTCAGCCACTCAATACGGTCATACTCCCTGGTACTTGCAAGCATTTTTTCAACAAGAAAGTGTGAAACACTCTCCACATCATCAGCCATCCGATTATAAAATTTTTTCCGTGAAACCTCATTTGAGCTGGAAAGTGTATCCATGAGCATGTCGGTTACCACCATCCCGGGGCTCAGCACACCGACCTGAACAGTGCTCCCCTTTGCCTCATGCGCAAAGGCTTTGGTAAAATAGTGAATGGCGCTTTTTGATGTTCCGTAGATAGACATTCCGTCAATAATAGAGCCGCCGCTTCCATGGCCCTCCATGTTGAATATTTTACCTCTCCCTTGCCGACTCATACCGTTGTATGCAACAACAGTTCCATTAATGACTCCCTGAAGATTAACATCCAGCAGATGCCTGACCACGGCGTCATCAAGTTCCCAAATTTTTTTCGTGGGATGACTGATACCCGCATTGTTCACCCAGATATCAACCGGTCCAAACCGGTTACTGGCAGAGTGAAATAAACTGGCCATGACATCCCTGTCAGCAACTGTTCCTTTGAAAGCCTGTACTTTACCTTTATAGGCAATCAAAAGACGTAACGCTTCATCAAGCCCTTCAGAAGAGCTTCCGTTCAGAGTAACTGCATGACCTTTTTCAAGAAATTGTTTTGCAAGTCCAAAACCTATCCCTCTTGTACTACCGGTTATAACAATGTTTTTCATTTACAAAGAGTTGTTACAAGAGAGCTGTTAAAAATTCAGGGATAAATATAACCCCATAACAAGCACTGTTTATACAATACGATGAAGAAGCGTGAAGCTTTGGTGAAATATTGTATCTTTTCCTCCGTGTTTATATTTTTTATCAATAATTGTTGATCTTTTTCATAAGTCCTCTCTATCATGCTTGAAGCAAGAAACCTCTCCCTCAGCGTTGGAACCAAAGAACTTCTCACTGATACCTCGTTCCGTGTAGGAGACAAAGACCATGTAAGTCTTGTCGGTCTTAACGGTACAGGAAAAACAACCCTTTTGCGCCTTATCAGCGGGCCAACTACCGACTCAGCCCTCATTACAACCGGGCAATTTCTCAAATCGGCTGAAACCACCATCGGTTATCTTCCCCAGGAAATTTCCTTTGATGCCGACCTGGAAAAAACCGCACTGCAATATGCCCTTCAGGCAAACGTCAGACTGTTCGAACTGTCGGATAAAATAACCCGCATGGAACACGAACTCGCCCTGCCCGAACAGGATTATGAAAGCGAAACCTACCATCAGCTTATAGAGCGCTTTTCCGATGCAATGCACGAGTTTGAGCATCTTGGTGGCTATACCATGCAGTCAAATGCAGAAAAAGTACTTGGCGGCCTTGGATTCAGCGAAATAGATTTTCATAAAAAAGTCAAGGCTTTTTCCGGTGGATGGCAGATGCGATTGCATCTTACCAAACTTCTGCTGCAAAACCCTACACTGCTGCTCCTTGACGAACCGACAAACCACCTTGACATCGACTCGCTCCGCTGGCTTGAAAATTATCTTGTCAACTATGAACACAGCTATATCATTGTTTCGCATGACCGCTTCTTCCTTGACAAACTAACCACTAAAACCCTGGAAATTGCATTCACGCGCATCAATGAATACAAAGGAAATTACTCTTATTACGAAAAAGAGAAGGCTGAGCGGTATGAGCTGATGATGGGTAAATATGAAAATGACGTCAAAAAAATAGAGGAGCTGAAAGCCTTTGTCGATCGCTTCCGCTACAAGGCCACAAAGGCACGACAGGCACAGAGCCGCCTGAAGCAGATGGAGAAGATGGAGAAAAACATGCTCTCTCCTGAAGAGGATAACTCACGCATCTCCTTCCGCTTTCCAAAAGCAAATCCATCCGGTCGTGAGGTCATGAGGCTTGATGGCATTAAAAAAACCTATATTTTGCCTGACGGCACAAAAAAACAGGTGCTTAACAGCATAGATCTTGAAGTGATGCGCGGCGACCGGATTGCCATTGTAGGCTCAAACGGCGCAGGGAAAACCACCTTCTGCAAAATTCTTGCCGGAGAGATCGATTTTGAAGGGAAGCTTACCATGGGGCACAATGTCTCCCTGAACTATTTTGCACAGCATCAGACTGAAAACCTCTCCCCGGAAAAAAGCGTCTATACGGAAATGGTCGATTCTGCTCCAACCTCAGAAGCTCAGAAAAAGGTGCGGGATATTCTCGGCTGTTTTCTTTTCAGCGGAGATGCCGTCAATAAAAAGATCAGGGTGTTGTCAGGAGGAGAAAAATCAAGGGTTGCTCTGGCAAAAATCCTTCTTCAGGCATCGAACCTTCTCATCATGGATGAACCGACCAATCATCTGGATATGCGCTCAAAGGAGATGCTGATTGATTCGCTCGAATACTATGACGGCACCCTTCTGATTGTCAGTCACGACCGCTATTTCCTCGACAGCCTGGTCAACAAGGTGGTGGAAATAAAAAACGGCTCCCTTCAGCTCTACCTCGGCACTTATGCCGAATATCTTGAGAAAGCTGAAAAAGCTCTTGAAGCTGAACGTAAAGAGGATGCCACCGCACGGCAGAAAAAAACGAGCGCGCCTCACGCAAAACCTACTGAAAAGGAAAAAGAACAGGCGAAGAAAACTCTGTCGGCCAAAAAAGACAAAAAGAGAATCGAAGAGGTTGAGCACAAAATAAACCGGTTAGAACAACAGAAAGAGTCCCTTGAGACCATGATGGCAACAGAAGATTTCTACAAAAAAAGCCAGGAAGAAACTGCTAAAATCCTTGCTGGATACCATACGCTCTGTAATGAACTGAATGCGCTTTTTGCTGAATGGGAACAAAAGAGTTGATTATTTTTCTCCGGCAAAAACCAGAAACAGTTTTTGCCGGTAGACTCTACAACCATTTTTGAACTGTTTCAATCAGAATAGCTGGAGTTATCGGCTTTGAAACATAATCGTTCATACCTGCCTGCAAGCAGAGTTCACGATTACCCTGCATGGCATGAGCAGTAAGTGCAATAACAGGAATAGTGTGATCGAGTACTGAAGAGTCGGGACTCCGAATCATACGCGTTGCCGCCAGACCATCCATTTCCTGCATCTGCACATCCATGATAACAAGATTATAGTGACGCGTCTCAAGCGCTCTGAGCGCTTCAGCACCATTACTGACAACATCAATCTGATATCCGAACTTCCGAAGAATACCCATGACCACCTTTTGATTGACACTGCTATCCTCTGCAAGCAACAGCCTGATCTCCTCGTTTGGACCCTTCTCATGCATTTCCGAAGAGGACAAAAGTTTGCCGACCTCATTGCTATCTTGTAAAGAGAGCCCTCCGTTGACCTGATTCGGCTGTTTTGTGAAAGGAAGAATAAACCAAAATTCAGACCCTTCATGCTCAAGGCTGTTAACCCCTATCTCTCCTCCCATAAGCAGCACAAGCTGTCGGCATATTGCCAATCCCAGACCTGTCCCGCCAAATCTGCGAGTCATGGAGGAATCAACCTGGGTAAAGCTTGAGAAAAGAATCTTGATTTTCTCCTGAGGTATTCCAATACCGCTATCGTTAACCGAAAAGCGAAGCCGAACCTCCTCATCACTGCTCGCAACAACTTCAACAGCAACAGATACCTCACCCTGACTGGTAAACTTTATGGCATTACCGGCAAGATTGTTGAGGATCTGGCATAGCCGTCCCGGATCACCATGAAGAAACGGAGTTACCTCTGGAGAAATAGTGTAGCTAAATTTGAGATTTTTTTCAGAAGCTCGAAGAGACATGATCGAAGAGAGAGCATCCAAGAGCTTGCGCAGATCAAAATCAATAATTTCAAGGTCAAGTTTTCCAGCCTCAATCTTTGAAAAATCAAGAATATCATTGAGCAGGTTCAAAAGAGAGTCCGCGCTTGCAAGTGCGTCCTGTGCATATTCCTGCTGATGGGAGTCCAAAGGGGTATCCAGCAAAAGACCAATCATGCCGATCACACCGTTCATCGGTGTTCGGATTTCATGGCTCATATTGGCCAGAAATTCGCTTTTTGCCTGGTTTGCCGTTTCAGCGACCATCCGTGCATTAACAAGAGCGGTTTCATTCCGATGACGAACCTCGGTATTGGTAATAAGTTCGGAAAGAATCCGAAGCAGGGCAATATCCTCATCCCCCCAGGTTTTCAGCTGACGGAGTGATGAAAACCCAACAAAGCCAAAGCACACTTCAGAATAATTCAGAGGGATAGTAATCAATGATTTAATACCCTTCTCCTCAAGCTCCGTACGGAAAACACTATCCTTCTTTAATCTCTTTACATCGGGAATATAGACAACCTCTCCCCGCTGATGGATTGATACCCATTCCGATAACTCCTTATATGGCACTTTCTGAAGATTCTGAATATCCGCACTGATACCCGAAGCACACCACTCATGGGTATTGCTCATGGATTCATTTTCATGGTCATAGTGAAAGAGATAAACACGGTCAACCCCTGAAAACTCTCCGACAAGCGCAAGCACCCTGTTGATGGAGTTATCCAAATCATCCAGCGGTTTATTGACAAAACCGATAGCAAGTTCTGTAAGCAGCATTTGAAATGCCGACCTGTGCCTGAGTTCTTCTTCGCGACGGCTTATACTCCTGTCTGTACGGCTTAAAACAACAATAAGAAAACCGAACACAAGGGCATAAATGACAATAATGGCAATACCTGCAATTGATATAAGACGGTAAACAGTCCACTTGTATGCAGAAATATCCTGCATAAGGATCATTTTACCGATCACTCTTCCTGAAGCTTCCTTCAGTGGCAGGGTGGTAATTCTCCACGATCTTTCGGCCAGATCGGACTCAATACCCTTTGACGCATCTGCGGCTGAAAGCACAGAATTAAATTCCTGAGGAAAACGTCCAAGCGAGGAATACAGCAGAAGATCATTGGGGTAATGACCCCAGGTGATATCTTGCTGAAAATTATTCCTGCTCCGCTCCCAACCTGATTGCTGAATAAATTTTTTGTTGATAAAAATCGCCAGCCCGCTCCCAGATTCAAGTTTAATTCCCTTAAGAATCTCTTCAGTCTCCTTGCCAAGCTCAATATAGCCAAGAAGCTTACCATCAAGTAGTACCGGTATGTCAACCCAAAGAGTTAAACGCCCCAACTGGTCGAGCTCAATACCGTTTGACGGTTTTCCACTCTTCTCTGCCTCACCCAAGGTGAAGCGGTCAATTTGGTCACCGCTTGTGGCAGGATTTAGCATATCAAGAGTACGGATGTGCTCTGGATTAATAAAATTCAAATGTGTTATCCCATAAACACGCCTAAGACCCTCATAGAGTGGAGCCATGTGCGAATAGAGCCGACCTTTATCCCCGGCATGCATTGCCTCGGTTATTGCACGGTCATGACTGAGTTCCTCTATAATTATGGTAAGGGCATCCTTAGACACTATCAATGCTTTTCTGAAATGCACCGGATACCTCAGTTTCCGAGTGGTGAACTGCATCAGTTACTCTCTGCTGATATTGCTGCCAAAGCAACAGTCCCATGGAGGCAATAATTATTGACATCAGCACACCCAGGGGCAAGAGAAGACGTCGACGAACCAGTCCGGGAGCTGCCTCGACATGGCGTGAAAGAAGATAGGCACTGATGAGGGCAATCAGAATCAACAACATAAGTCCTATGGGAATGGAAGAACGGGCCACAATGTCCAATGTCCAGTCAGAAGCATCGACATCCATGCCGAATACAGCAATGACCTTTCCGTTATGGGGATCTACAAGCGGAACGAATCCGCTGACCCAGGTACCCCAGCGATCGGGCACTGGTCCTTCGGTATCAGCTTCTCTGAGGCTGAATACCTTCTGGAGAATATCAGTAGCCTCATCATAGATCTGACCTGCGGGAGATGAATCCGTTGAATTCGATGGCTCGGAATCAGCATAAAAATATACTTTCCCACTGTCCCTTTTGCCAAGTAGATAGACAAACCGGCACTGGTAAGCAGCACCTCTTTCCCTTGCAAGTTGCTCCTTAAGCTGACCATAGGCTGGCTTTTCAAGATCATTTTTCGAGCCTTCAAGGGTTTTAAGCCGCTCCAGGTCAATTCCCTGTGCAGCCAGTCGTACCTGTTGGAGCAGCTGATCACGCATTTGATGATCAGCATAAATAACCGTCCACCATGAGAATACAGGGGCAATAAGAAGAAATAACCCTATAAAAAGTAAATATATACGGTTTTTTTTCATTGAAAAGGGTAACGGTGTATTCCGTAACTCCACCTTTACCTGTAGCAGTTCGGAATCATGATATCAATACCGGTTGCGACTCACCTTCTAAAGGTACTAATTTTCAGAAAATAATATCAGCAAGGACTCTTTCCGCTAACTTGGCATTCATGGCTGAATTTTAACCCAGCTGCGAAAGCGGCTTGAGTCAATGCCTGCCTGCAATACCTTCTGGATCATCAGTCCATCGGAAAAATCCGCTGCATCGTGAAAGTTCTTCTCCTTCTTGCGCAGTGCTTTCACAATCCGGTGAGCAAGAAAGGCAAATCCGACAGCAAAAATACCATGTACCGCAATGGATGAGTGTCTGATTTTTTCCTGCAGCACCAGTTCATCCCACGGAAGTATCGGATCAACAAGCTTCCAGCGGGGTGCATCAATAAGACTCCTGCCTCCTTTTGCATTATCGCTTGCAACCTCCCAAAGCCTTCCTGCTCCGTCGAGCCTTATTGTTTTCAGACTGCCTACTACTTCAAACGAAAACCAGGTATAAGCTCCAACAGTGGTGACATGCATCAGGGAAGAGCTGCCAAGTGCAACAGATAAGGGACCAAACTTCATCATCATGGCAAAATTATCGTCAGAAGTGACCGCACAAGTTTTCCCTGATTTATCAGGCCGGAAAGGAATACTTGTAGAGAGATTGCAGGATACTTCCGATATTTCGCCAATCAGGTAACGATTCATATCAATCAGGTGAGAGCCAATCGCATGAAGGGCACCGCCACCTTTTGTGACATCACACCACCACGACCATGGCAGGTCAGGCCTGTTGCGACTGGCCAGATTGACAACGGCGCGGACTTCATAAACTTTACCTAACTCACCCCCGTCAATCATCTGTTTCATACACCGTACTGCCGGATGAAATCTCAGTTGATGATCGAGAAGCGCAAAACCGGAAAAAGTAGAGGCCACGTCAACCATGGCAGCTGCATCCTCAACATTGTGTGCAAAAGGCTTTTCACAGAGAACACTCTTGCCGCTTTCAAGTACCCCTTTCACCATGGCAGCATGAAGAAATGGCGGTGTCGTAACGCACACAAGATCAAGATCACACTGCAGTAAATCTCGCCAGTCGGCAAAACCCTTGCCGATGTCGAACATCTTCATAAACTTCTGACGATGCAATTCAGTAGGGCTTGCCACAGCAGAAAGCTCTACATCTTCAATCAGCGAGAAGGCTGGTGCCTGTGCTACTTTTGCCCAGCCACTGCCCAAAAATCCTATTTTTATTTTTTTTTTCATAGCATTGACATAAAAAAAGGGTGACCAAGATCACCCTTTCAATTGTGCTGAATCGTAAACTCAGACAACCTGCTGAGCTTTTGCCAGCCGGGCTTTCTCAATATAGGTTTTCTGGATATCCCTCGATACATTGTATGCCTTTGAGAGGCTGTCGGAACTCCAGAGCCTTGCATCAAAAGCCATGCAGATATTTCTAAGGAACGGAATACCAGCTTCAGTTACCCGAACACTGTTCTCGCCAAGAACAACGATACCATCATTCTGCATGTCTTCAAGGCGGTAGAGGGCAATATCAAGTTCATCAGTGTAGAGCTTGGGATCTTCCCAGGATGTCTCCTGCTTGCACATCAGGTTGAGAATATGGCGACGAAGCACAAGATCTTCATCAGTCAGCAAGTGGCCACGATGGAGCGGGAAGCGCCCTTCGTTGACGGCCTTTATGTAAGAGGTATCGTCACGCTCATTCTGAGCAAAAGCATACCAGGTGTCGCTGATTGAAGATGAACCAAGCGCCAGCATCATCTGTGTGGTATTTTCCGTATAGCCCATAAAGTTACGGTGCAGGGTACCGTTTTTGGCTGCCACATAGAGTGCATCCCCTTCGATGGCAAAGTGGTCCATGCCGATCTCATGATAACCTATAGATTCAAGCATTGCACTGCCTTTATCGTAGAGTTCCTGTTTGACATCACCTACCGGCAGATCCGCCTCATTAAACTTACGCTGTCCTTCATACATGTGCGGATTATGGCCGTATGCATAAAAGGCAAGACGATCGGGCTTGAGTTCCATAACCTTCTGAATGGTGTCGGTAATGGTGGCCATTGTCTGCTTGGGCAAACCGTAGACAAGGTCAAAATTAATTGACGTGAAACCTATCTCACGGGCAAGATCAACCTTCTCCTTAACCAGTTCAAATGACTGGAGACGATTGATCTCCTCCTGCACAGCAGGATCGAAATCCTGAATTCCAAAACTCATACGTCGGAAGCCGACACTGTAAAGTGCTTCAAGATGCTCCCTCGATGTCGAGCGGGGGTTGGTTTCGAAGCTGAACATAAAATTGTCCATCTTGTTGACATGCTTGCAGATACCAGCAATAAGCCTGACAAGATTTTCCGGACTGAAAAAGGTAGGGGTGCCACCGCCAATGTGCAGTTCCTTCACATTGAGCCTGCCGGGGAAAACATCAATATACATCTGCCACTCCTTCAGCAGTGCCTCAAGATAGGGTGTCTCAAAAGAGTGATCCTGTGTACGGTGAGCATTGCAACCACAGAAATAACAGTGATTCTCACAGTAGGGGATGTGAATATACAGACTGATTCCGGTGGTTTCGTTGCTGTCGTTAAAACCTTTTACCATTGCCTCTTTCCACTGCTCCTGGGTAACGCCGTCGGTACTCCATGAAGGAATGGTTGGATAACTGGTGTAGCGCGGTCCGGGATTACTGTACTTTACTGCGAGATTAGTTGCCATTGTTATCTTCCTCAACAAGTATTATTTTTTTAAATTCTATAACACGTGAAAATACATAAAACTCGGCAATTTCATAAATCATTAGCCGTGAAACAAACGACAAAGCGGGCTTCCAACTATACTTTTTTATGATTAAAAACCTTTCAGACCAAAATATACCGGTTGTCGGAATTCTTATGGGTTCGGACTCCGATTTCGACATCATGAAGGAAGCATCTCTGGTTTTCGATGAATTTGACATTATCTCAGAGATCTCTGTTATTTCAGCACACAGAACACCGCATGATCTTGAAAAATATGCCACATCGGCCATGGATCGCGGTCTTAAAGTCATTATAGCTGGAGCTGGCGGAGCAGCGCACCTTCCCGGTGTAACGGCTGCCATGACCGTCCTGCCGGTTATTGGCGTTCCGATTTTCAGCAAAAAGCTCAATGGTCAGGACTCGCTCTACTCTATCGTGCAAATGCCTGCAGGTATTCCTGTTGCTACCGTCGGCATTGACAATGCGCGGAATGCCGCACTCCTTGCCATTCAAATCCTTGCACTTTCCGACGAACGCTTAATGGCTGCCCTGATTGAATTCCGCCATAAACTTGCCGATGCTTCCCGGCAGAAAACCGCGAAAATCCGGGAAAAACTCTATGCAAAAAGCTGAATTCTGGATAGAGCACCTGCAGCTGGTACGCCACCCTGAAGGCGGCTACTACCGCGAAACCTATCGCAGCAGTGGCTCTTATGCTTTCACTAATTCCATACTTTTCCATGGTTCCCGCTCTTACGCGACCGCCATTTACTACCTGCTCAACGGCAGAGAGCACTCAAAACTTCACAGAATTCATTCAGACGAACTCTGGTTCTTTCATGCAGGTAATCCCCTGAATATTTACATTTTCCCAAAAAAAGGGGAGCCTTCAAGCTTTACCCTTGGTCTTTCGGCTGAGAAGGGCGAGATCCTGCAGGAAACCGTCCCTGCAGAAAGCTGGTTTGGGGCCTCTCTTGAAAATCCAGAACCTGAAAGCTATTCGCTGGTAAGCTGCGTCGTAGCGCCGGGATTTGAATTCAGGGATTTTACGTTTGCCGACAGAATGACGCTGCTAAAAAAATTCCCAAAACAGAGTAATATCATCGAACGCCTCACATGATTCTTGATTTATTTAAGCTCTCCTGCCACAGGATTCAGCAGCAAATCGCAATCAACCCGCGGGAATTTATTTCTTTTTTTTACTTTACTGCTTTTTCTGCCGGTATTACCACTATTTTGCAGAGAAGAGAGAGATGACACTAATGAGTATTTAATTGAAGGTAACACTGGACATGAAAAAGCAGGTTGTGATTGTTGGCGGGGGATTTGCAGGGCTCAATGCCGCCAGGGTACTGGGCAATAAAGTGGATATTGAGGTTACCCTCATCGACAGGAGAAATTACCACCTCTTTCAGCCTCTTCTCTATCAAGTTGCAATGGCTGCGCTTGGAGAGGGTGATATTGCTGCTCCACTTAGAAATATGCTGGCAAATTTCCGGAACGTTACAGTTTTCAAGGGTATTGCCACCAACGTCGATATCGAAAAAAAAATAGTTACTACCGATTTCCGCGAGATACCTTACGACTACCTGATTCTTGCATGCGGTGTACAGCACCACTATTTCGGTCACAACGAGTGGGAAGAGTTTGCTCCAGGGCTTAAAACCCTTGCTCAGGCAAAAGAGATTCGGAGGCGAGTGATGGAGGCCTATGAGCGCGCGGAAAGAACCACAGATACTGTTGAACGCAAAAAGCTCCTGACCTTTGTCATTGTTGGTGGTGGCCCAACCGGCGTAGAGCTTGCTGGCTCAATAGGCGAAATGAGCCGCTACACCCTGTCAAAATTTTATAAGAACATTGATCCAAAGCTGACCCGAATTTTTATTGTTGAAGCTGCTCCGCGCATACTTGGCTCTTTTGACCCAGAACTTGCAAGCAAGGCAACACGATCCCTTGAAAAACTTGGCGTTCAGGTATGGACAAGCAGCATGGTCACCAACGTCGATGCTAACGGAGTGCAAATCGGCAAGGAGCGCATTGAGGCGGCAACAGTGTTATGGGCTGCAGGCGTTACCGCTATAGGAATCGGCAATGCCATGGGTGTGGAAACCGACCGGATTGGACGTATCATTGTCCAGGAAGACCTCAGCATTCCGGGTCATCCTGAAATATTCGTAGGCGGCGACCTTGCACACTTTGTTCAGGAGAACGGAAAACCATTGCCGGGGCTTGCTCCCGTTGCCTTTCAGCAGGGACGAACTATTGGTAAAAACATTTTACTCGATCTGAAAACAAAGGCAAGAAAACTTTTCCGGTATCGGGATAAGGGACAGATGGCTACCATTGGCAAAAACAAGGCCATCGTCGAATTCGGAAGCATTAAGTTTGATGGTATCCTCGCATGGTTTACATGGCTTCTGGTGCACATCTATTTTCTGACCAGCTTCCGTCACCGTGTCTTTGTACTGATGCAATGGGGATGGTCCTATTTTACCTTCAGCTATGGGGCCCGACTGATCGTCAACAAGGAGTGGAGGTTCTATCCTGATCCTGACCCCTGTGCAAACCATGCTGAAAAAAACGAACCGGAATGATTACGAAAAACTCGGTCAGCTTAGTCACCGGGCTGCTGCTGGGAAGCATGTTTATCGGTATAGCTCTCTATCTTCTTCTGTTTCCGGACAGCATTCCTTCCACATCACGGAATGACCTGAAACTTTATGCCCTTCTTACCGGCGCTTATGGTATCTGGAGGGTTATCCGTGTCGTTATTGTATGGAAAGAAGCGCAAAAAAATTGTTTGAAAGCATGACCTTTCATCATTATAATCAACCATTTGTCAGAGTGTTATTCGGCAATACAATCTCTTGAAGAACAACATATCAGAATGAAACCACTGCCCGTAAACCAGGAAACAGAACAGAAGCTTTTTTTCCATAATTATGCCAGATTTCCTCTTGCCATAACCCATGGCGAAGGTGTCTGGCTCGTCAGCGACAGTGGAACCCGTTATCTCGATATGATTGCAGGTATCGGTGTCAATGCCCTCGGCTATGGTGACAAGCGCCTTGTTGAGGCAATAAGCACGCAGGCCGGAAAACTGATCCATGCCTCAAACCTTTTCATGATGCCGCCCCAGTTTGAACTGGCTGAAAAACTGCTTGCGATTTCAGGACTCTCAAAGGTATTTTTTGCCAACAGTGGTACCGAGGCAATAGAGGCCGCCATTAAAATGGCAAGGAAATGGGCTTCCCGGTCGGGCAATGATGATAAAAAAGAGGTGCTGTCGCTAAGCAACTGTTTCCATGGAAGAACTTATGGCGCCATGTCGCTGACGGCGAAAGCAAAATATGTTGACGGCTTTGATCCGCTGCTTCCCGGTACAGGCATGATTGCCTTCAATGACATTGCTGACCTCAACGAGAAGGTTTCTGACAACACCGCAGCTGTATTTATTGAGGTTGTTCAGGGCGAGGGAGGCATTCACCAGATATCACAGCCATTCATAGACCGACTGAAGGAGCTGCGCCAGCAATACAACTTCCTTATTGTTGCGGATGAAATTCAGGCTGGATGTGGAAGAACCGGGGTGTTTTTCAGCTATATGCATGTTGATGCCGATCCCGACCTGGTCTGCCTTGCCAAACCGCTCGGCGGCGGTCTGCCCCTCTCGGCTGTTATTGGTAACGAAAAGGTGGCAGATGTCCTCACCTACGGTAACCACGGCACAACATTTGGCGGTAACCCGGTAGCATGTGCCGCAGGGATTGCCATGATAAAGGCCATCGAAGAGGATCAGCTGATGGAAAACGCCGAGAAAACCGGCAAATATATGCATGACGAGTTGGAGAAACTGGCAATTCGTCATCCGCAGATCCTCGATATTCGCCAATATGGCCTGATGATCGGCATAACCGTTGATAAAGAGGCTAAATATTATGTAGAAAAAGCACTCAGGAAATTTATTGTCATCAACGCAACAAGCCAGAACGTTATCAGGCTTCTCCCGCCTCTGACCATCACCATCGCGGAAGCTCAACAATGTATAAACGCCCTTGATGAAATCTTCACCGAAGAAACAGCAGGCTAACCCTGCTGAAAAAGCAGCCGAGATGCCCCTCGGAGCCGTCAACTATATCATGATTGCCCTTGGGGCACTGGTGATTGCCGCAAGCTACGGAATCATGTTTCTCGAAAGAGAGATTGACGGTTTTTTCGCACTCTATCTCAGTCCCATCAGCCTTGTAGTAGCCTATGGCTGGATTATCTTTGCCGTCCTCTACCGCCCTACACAAAAAAACCAGGAGTGACTTGGTTGATGCTTGTGCCTCCCTGCAAATGACAAAATAAAATCAGAAGACGATAGCGACCTGAACTGTGGCTGATACACGGCTACTGTTGATGTGCAAGGTTTTTGGCGATTTCTATCAAATGCCTTGTACTGAACATATAATATATGTTAGCGTATTATATGTATAGGTAAAAATATATTATATTACTGTCGTTGCTAATTATTCAGCAAGTCATAAGGTTAATGTGTTGTAGTTAGTTGCCATATAATTACTACCAATCCAGTTTTGGAGCGATCTATGCCGAAAAACTTTGTTGATTTTCGCCTTCCCCTTGAAGGTCATCTTGACCTGACTTATCGCTGCAACAACAACTGTCTTCATTGCTGGCTGAGAATTCCCCCTGCTGCCCCTGAACAGAAGCGAGAGCTCTCGTTTGATGAGATTAAGCGTCTTGTTGATGAAGCGCGTGCTTTGGGTACAAGGCGGTGGTCAATTTCCGGTGGTGAACCGATGTTGCGGCCTGATTTTCCGGAGATCTTTGAGTATGTCACTGCCAAGGCTGTTTCCTATACGCTCAACACCAACGGCACCCTTATCACGCCGAACCTCGCTCAGCAGCTTAGGCGCAAGGGTACCAAGATGGTTGCTCTTTATGGGGCCACCAGGGAGAGCTATGACTGTGTTACCCGTAATCCGGGCGGGTTTGAGTGTGTCATGCAGGGGTTCCGCTACCTTAAGGAGGCTGGTGCGGGGTTTATTGTCCAGCTTATTCCCATGCGGGCAAACTGGCATGAGTGGGACAAGATGATTGAGCTTGCCAGGTCGCTCAGTGAGCATTGGCGTGTTGGTGCTCCATGGCTTTACCTCTCTTCGTGCCGGGATGCAGGGCTTAATGCTGAAATTTCCAGCCAGCGCCTTGACCCACGGGATGTGGTGGAGCTTGACAGGCCAGATCTTTCCTACGAGGAGTCACACGCGCATGAGTGCGGCCATGGCGAAGGTGACGGGCGGCTCTTTGCCAAGTGTATTGCAGGGCGGAGGGACTTCCATATTGATCCTTATGGCGGTATGAGCTTTTGCTCTTTTCTTAAAGAGCCTTCCATGCGCTTTGATCTTCGTAAAGGCACGGTCCGTGAGGGGTGGGAGGAGTTTATCCCCTCGCTGGCTGATCGTGAGTTCGACTTTGAAGAACATAAAGATAACTGTGGCTCATGCGAACTTCGCAAGGATTGCCGCTGGTGCGCGGTTTATGGCTGGCTGGAGCATGGCCGGTTTTCAGCTCCGGTTGAACATCTCTGTGAAGTTGCCCGTGAAAACCGGCGCTTCAAGGATGAGTGGCAGGTGAAGCATCGGCGTTACTTCAAGATTGCCGGCATCACCGTCAGTGTTGAGAGTGACCTGGCGATTGATGATGCTACTTTTCACTCTAAGTTTGCTTCTTTTCAGGTTGATGGCCCGGGGGAAGACACGGTTACCATCCGCCATCATTTCGGCTTGCCTGACCTGAAGGGAAAGGATCTTGGCAGGGAGCTCTATCGCAAGGCGCCCTGGGCTATTTCCCGGCAGAACGGCTCTTATATCTATCTTGGCATATCGCCACGGGAGAACGACCCTGCACTGCACCGTGTTGCTACTTTTACAGCTGACCATACGCGGGGGCGCATCTACAATGATGATGTTCGTGAGGAGAGCTGGCGCAAAGGGGAGCTCCACTCTCTGACCATGTTTCCTTCTGACCAGATCCTTATTGCAAGGTTGCTGGCTGATCGTCAGGGTTGCTACCTCCACTCGGCAGGGGTGATTATCAATGGTGCTGGAGTGCTTTTTGTCGGCCACTCCGAGGCGGGTAAATCCACGACGACAAACTTTTTGATTGAGGCTGGAGCGAAGGGTAGGATGGAGGTTGAGATTCTTTGTGATGACCGTAACATTGTTCGCCGTCATGGCGAGAGCTGGCGGATCTATGGTACCTGGAGCCATGGTGATGTGCCACTTGTTTCCTCTGCCGATGCGCCGCTCAGGGCAATCTGCTTTATTGAACAGGCTACAGAAAACACCATCACGCATCTCACTGACCGCAGGGAGATTACGCGGAGGTTGCTGGCCTGCCTTATTCGCCCCTTTCTTACTGCTGACTGGTGGGAGAAGACTCTTGACCTGATTGAGCCAATGGCACAGCAGGTTCCCTGTTACGTGATGCGCTTTGACAGGAGTGGGGCGATTGTTGGTGCAATAGAAAAACTTGTAACCTCGGAAGCTCAGGTATCAATGCAGGTAAACACCTGTCCATGATGGATGACGTTGTCAATTACGTACAAAAGCTCAGGCCGCACGAGTTCAAGATATGGCAGGGGAAAAAACCGCTGTTGGGGCAGATAGATATTGAGCTTACCGAGCGCTGCAACAACAACTGTGTGCACTGCTGCATCAATCTGCCGGAGCATGATGCTGATGCTTTCAGGCGGGAGATGAGCAGGGATTTTGTTAAAAATATATTAACGGAGGCAGCGAGCCTTGGTTGCCTGACCGTCCGTTTTACTGGTGGTGAACCATTGCTCCGGCCTGATCTGGCGGAACTCTACCTTTTTGCCCGCCGTCTTGGGATGCAGGTTATTCTCTTTACCAATGCCCGACTTTTTACCGAGGAGCTTGCTCTTCTCCTTGCCAAATATCCCCCGGGCAGGGTTGTTGAGGTCTCGGTCTATGGCATGAGTTCTGACTCTTACGACCGGGTTGCCTGTTGCGATGGCGCATTTGCCGAGTTTCGGCGTGGTGTTGACCTGCTTTTGCAACACAAGATTCCTTTTATCGTCAAGGGGCCGAAGCTTCATTTTCTGAAGGATGAGCAGGAGGCTTTTGAAGCGTGGGCAGCGACCATTCCCGCAATGGAGAGGCTGCCGGGCTACTCCATGAACTTTGACCTCCGCTCACGTCGCGATGACATGCTCAAGAGCGCCCGTATTGCAAAGCTTCGGGCAACACCTGAAGAGAGCGTGGCCATGCTCTCCCGCACTCCCCTTTACCTCAAGGATATGGGGCAGTTCTGCGGCAAGTTCATGGGCCCTCCGGGGGAGAGGCTTTTCAATTGTGGTGCCGGTCATGGAAGCTGTATTGACGCTTATGGTAACGCGCAACTCTGCCTGCCTTTGCGCAATAAAAGTACCGTGGCTGACTTGCATGAGGTGACACTGAAAAGAGCGCTTGAGGAGACATTTCCTGCCATGCGGGAAATCAGGGCAACGAACCCTGACTATCTTCGCCGATGTGCCCGGTGTTTTCTTAAAGGGCTTTGTGAGCAGTGTCCGGCAAAGTCGTGGATGGAGTATGGCACGCTTGATAGACCGGTCGAGTACCTCTGCGAAGTGGCTCATGCACAGGCACGCTTTCTTGGACTTCTTGGAGATGAGGAGAGTGCCTGGGAGGTCGAGGGGTGGAAAGAGCGTGTGGCGGGCTTTGTCGAGAAAAACTGGCCTGAAGGCAAGCTGGGAGCGCATAAGAGTGAAGGTGAAACCATGCAACCATTGAACCTATAAAAAGGAGATTTCGAGATGGATATTACGCTTGACCAAACTGTTGTTACTTCAGAGGATGTTGTGGCTCGTGTTATTGAAGATGAACTGATCATTGTGCCTCTTGTGTCGGGTATCGGTGATATGGATGATGAGCTTTATACCATGAATGAGACTGGCCGGGCAATCTGGTCGCGGCTTACTGGCGAGAAAACGCTGCGTGGCATTGCGGCGGAGCTTGCCGAGGAGTTCAGTGCTACCATTGAGGTGATTGAAAAAGACCTGCTTGGGTTGATCAGGGAGCTGGTGCGGCGGAAAATGGTGGTTGTTGTGTAGCGGGTGTTGTATGATAAAGCAACTCCGCAAGTTGGCAGGCGCTGCGTTACGCCGTGTCCAGTCCGTTGCGCTCTACCGGGTTGCAGGGCGCAGGCTTCTTGGGTATCGCGTTTCCATCCATGAAGCGACTGATACTGACAGGTTGGCCCTGCATCAGTGGTTTAACCCTAAAGGGGATCCGGCAACGGCATTGCACCGGAACCCTCGTATCACTGACTTTGTGGCATACTGCTATGGGCATCTTGCAGGGTTTGTACAATTGGTTCGCTACTCTCCGGAACAATCACCCTATAGAGGTTACTGGCTGTTCAGTCTGGCCGTTAAATCACCGTACAAGGGTGCCGGTATCGGGGAGCAATTAACTGGTGAGGTTATTGCAAAAGCCAGAGGAGAGGGTCAAACAAAACTTGACCTTCTTGTTTATAACAACAACGTTCCGGCCATACAACTCTACCGCAAACTCGGGTTTGCAATGCATTTCATCCCGGAACTTGAGCCGCAGCTTGCAGCCGAGGGTGCAGATTCAGGCCGGCGGCGGGTAGTCATGCGAAAACTTCTGAATGGGCCTCAATGAGTGACAGCTATGTAACATTAAACCAAGAGTCACACACTATGGCTGGTCTGGCCATGGCCGAACTGATGGGGGCGGTGCTGGAGAAGAGTGTGCCGTTCCGGTTTACAGCGCCGGGGTTCAGCATGACTCCCTTTATCCGTGATGGCGACATTATTACCATTGCACCGCTGCCGTTGCGGCTTCAGGCTGGGGATATTGTTGCTTTCATCAATCCCTGCTGCCGAAGACTGACGGTGCACCGGATTGTGCATGTTTCCGAAAAAGGCTACCTCATCAAGGGGGACAACAATCCTGAAGCTGACGGGCGAGTCCAGCTCTCAACTATCATTGGCAAGGTTGTGAGGGTGGAACATGGTAACCGGTCTGTTCGGCTTGGTCTCGGCCTTGAGCGCCATGCTATAGCCTGGCTCTCAAGGCGGGAGTGGCTGAGGCCGGTTATGTGGAGGGTGTGGCGTGTTATTAAACCTATTTGCCGCAGAAATAATTGTCTAACCAGTTCAAAGAGATGACACAGCCATCTACCATCGAAATTCAGGAGTTCCCGCTCTGGGCTAAAATGAAGGAACACCGGGGTCTTTTCTCGTTTGACCTTGAAATTACTGCGCGCTGCAACAACGACTGCCGTCACTGCTACATCAACCTTCCGGCTGGCGACATGGAGGCGCGTTTGAAGGAGCTGACGCTGGAGGAGATCGGCTCGATTGCTGATCAGGCTGTGGCGCTTGGAGCGCTGTGGGTGCTCATTTCGGGTGGTGAGCCGCTGCTTCGGGACGATTTTGAGGAGATCTACATGCTCCTGAAAAGAAAGGGGCTGCTGGTCTCTGTTTTTACCAATGCGACGTTGATCAGGGAGAGGCATATTGCGCTGTTTCAAAAATATCCGCCCCGGGATATTGAAGTGACGGTGTATGGGGCTACCGAGAGGACTTACGAGCGTGTTACCGGGCGCCCGGGATCGTTTGCGGCTTTTACTCTTGGTCTTAAGCGGCTGCTGGATGCCGGCGTCAAGGTGCGCCTGAAGGCGATGGCTATCCGGTCAAATTTCCATGAACTGCCGGCAATAGCCGTATTCTGCCGTAACTATACCAAAGACTATTTTCGTTTTGATCCCCAGCTTCATCTTCGCTTTGATGGCAACAAGGAGCGCAACCGGCTTATCAAGTCTGAACGTCTCACACCGGAAGAGATTGTTGCTTTGGAAAAGGCGGATGATGAACGATTTGCCTCTTTGCAGAAAGGGTGTGATACGCTCATCAATGATAATTTTGCCCATATCGGCTGTGATCATCTTTTTCATTGCGGGCTTGGTAATGGCAGCTTCAATGTTGGCTATGAGGGCACTTTCCGGCTTTGTTCGTCGCTCTGGGCTCCGGAGACGCTCTATGATCTGCGTCGGGGGAGGCTGCGGGATGCGTGGGAGGGGTTTGTGCCGAAAGTGCGCGACATGCGATCGCGGCGGCCTGAATATCTTGAGAAGTGCCGCAGTTGTGCGATCGTCAATCTCTGTCTCTGGTGCCCGGCGCACTCTTACCTTGAAACCGGTGAACTGGACTCGCCTATTGAGTACTTCTGCCAGGTAGCGCGCGCTCGGGCTGCGGCGATTCGGGAGGCGCTCCATAAGGGTAAGGAAGAGGCAACATGAGCAGCATCTCACATCCTTCGGTGCCTCAATCTCCTGAATTTTACTGGAAATGGAGGAGGCAGAGGTGGCGTAAAGCCATTATAGCTTTTGGCATCATTGCGCTCATTGGAAGTCGTGCGATTGGCTACTTTACCGAATCGTACAAATGGGGATCCGGTTTTGTGGTTATCATGCTGCTTGCTGTTGGCATTTTTGCCTTCAGTACCGAGCGGGAGTGGTCTTTGAAGAAACGCGTGCTCTGGCTCTGTGAGCTGCCGGTCATCTATTTTTGCCTGCAATTCATACCATTCGGCATGATTACCGGGCTTCTGCGTCTGCCGATCGGTAACGATGTCATCGGTGCTATGATGCTTGCTCTGCTCACCATGCGGCGTTCGACCTGGTTTGTTGAACCGGGTGATCCTGTTTTGCCTGATGAAGAGAGCTTCAATCATGACAGTGATGAAAAAAAAAGCATGGCGGGGTCATTGAATGAAGATGCAAGTCACCTTACAGGCATACTTTCGGGTCGAGCTGAAAACCTGGGTGGACTTTCCGAGGGTGAATGGCATCAGCTGATTGAGCTGGCGGTAAAAAACGGGGTTTCACAGATGTTGTACAGTGCGGTGAAGAGGGAGGGTTTGATGGCTCCACCGTTAGCGGCTGAGCGCATCCGGAACATTCACCTTGCCAGCGTGGTCAATAATACAAAACGGGTTTACGAACTTGAAAAAATCTTTAAGGCGTTCAGTGATGTGGGTATTACGGTTGTTCCTGTAAAAGGAGCGTGGCTTGGTGAGGCGGTCTATGGGAATATTGCCCTGCGGGGGATGGCTGATATGGATTTATGGTTACAGCGCAAGGAGATAGATGCGGCCCGAAACGTTATGTTTTCACTTGGTTATGCGCAAAACTCTTCAAGAACCGCCAGGCCTCAAGCGTTGCAGGATGCACTGCTTGGGGAGAGCAGCCTGTTCAAGAGGGATGCACCGGTGGTGGAACTTCACTGGAAGATTTTTGCCGGTGAATGGCTCTATCATGCGGCACGGATTGATCGAGAGGTTATCTGGCACAGAACTCTTCCCTACAGAGGGGATACCGTTCGCCAGCTTTCGGTGGAAGATGCTCTTATTTATATCGCTATCCACCTTTCGGTGAGGCACCAGATGTCGGAATCTGCGCTGCGGACACTGCTTGATCTCGATACCGCGCGTAAAAAGCTGAAGGTGGAGTGGGAGATTGTTGCCGGACGATCTCAGGAGTGGCAGGTTGCAACGGCGATGTGGCTTGTCCTCTCGATGCTGGAACGGCTCTTTGGCGACCCGCAACAGGAGCTTCCCCTGCATAAACTTCAACCTTCGTTTTTCCGGCAATGGGTTTTAGGGCGTTTTATCACTCCTCAGGGTTTAGTCGATGGGCTCCATATCAAAGGGTTGCAACGGTTTTGGTTTTTGCTTGCATTGGTTGACAAGCCTCTTGATGCCTTGAAACTCCTCTGGCGGGGGGTGGTTCCTGACCGCAAGTGGCTCGAGCTGCGTTATGGCCTGCAGGATGCACCGCGCTGGAGAGTATGCCTGCAGCGACTCTGGCACCCTCTTTTGATCGTCTTGCACAGGGATATTTGATGCAAGCCACCGTGAACAATCTTCGCTCCAAAATTACCCGGTTGCGCCGGCAGCTGCCTTTCATTCCTAAAACCCTCCGGCTGGTCTGGCAGGCATCAGGAGTATGGATGGTGATCTGGCTGCTTTTGCTGCTTGTTCAGGGTGGGCTGCCGGTTGCCATTGTTGCAATGACCAGGCGTGTGGTTGATTCGCTTTCCGGCACTGTTAAGGCAAACGGAGGGGCTCCATTACAAACGATCTATGCCGTCGGTCTTCCTCTTCTCGTTCTCGGCCTGCTCCTCATTGCCGAGCAAATCCTGAGAAGTGCTGCCCAGTGGGTACGCACCATCCAGAGTGAGCGTATCCAGGACTTCATGACGGGACTGATCCATGAGAAGGCGCTTGCGGTCGATCTCAGCTTTTATGACTCGCCTGCCTCCTACGACCGGCTGCATCGGGCACGTGTGGATGCCATGAACCGGCCCCTTGCGCTTCTCGAAGGGATGGGCAGCCTCGGCCAGAACTCTATCACGCTTGCCGGTATGGCGGCACTGCTCTTCGCCTATTCGCCGTGGATTCCCTTGCTGCTTCTTGCCGGTACCGTGCCTGCGCTCTGGGCAGCACTTAGTTATGCTGTTCGCTTCAACCTGTGGCGTCTCTGCAACACCGCTGAAGAGCGCCGCTGCCAATACGTTGACTGGCTGATCACGATGCGTGATGCGGCTCAGGAGTTGCGGCTCTTTGACCTGGGCAGCTACTACCGGTCATCTTACCAGCAGCTGCGTGCTCATCTGCGGGGTGAAAAAGTGGCGCTTGAAAAACAGAAGCTCCTGACCGAACTTGCAGCAGGTAGTATTGCACTGCTGACGACGGCACTGGCCATGCTCTGGATGGTCTTGCAAAAAATCAGGGGTCTGGCAAGCATGGGCGATATTGTGCTGTTCTACCAGGCCTTCGGGCAGGGGCTGCGGCTCATGGCCAACCTTCTCCGCAACACGGGCGATATCTACCAGAACATGCTTTTCCTTGAAAACCTGTTTGAGCTGCTGAACACCACGCCTGAAGTCTCGGACCCGCCGTACCCGGTTCCTGTACCGGCTCTCAACGACTCCGTGCGGTTTGAAGAGGTTGATTTCAGCTATCCGGAGAGTGAACGCACTATTTTACAACGCTTCAGCCTGACCCTTAAAGCGGGCAAAATCGCCGCCATTGTCGGTGAAAACGGTGAAGGCAAAACTACCCTGATCAAGCTGCTTTGCAGGTTTTACGATACAAAAGAGGGGCGTGTTACGGTCGATGGCGTTGACCTTCGTGAGCTCAGCCAGCAGGAGTGGCGCCGACAGATCACCGTTCTCTTTCAGGAACCCGTGCGCTACCATGTGACCGCTTCACAAAACATCGCTCATGGCGATATCGCAGGCAATCGAGAGAGTAGCGCAATTGAGGCTGCGGCAAGAGCTGCAGGAGCGCATGAAGTGATCAGGCGACTGCCAAAAGGTTTTGAGACGGTATTGGGTAAATGGTTTGGAGGGGCTGAACTGAGCGCGGGCGAGTGGCAACGGGTAGCACTTGCCAGAGCTTTTCTGCGCAAGGCAAAACTGATCATCCTCGACGAACCAACCTCCATGCTTGATGTATGGGCTGAAGCCCGATGGTTCACCCGCTTCCGAGAACTGGCCAAAGGGTGCACTGTCCTCATCATCAGCCATCGCCTCACCACCGCCATGCAGGCTGACACCATCCACATCATGCGGAATGGCCGGATCACTGAATCAGGAACTCATGAAGAGCTGCTGAAACAACGAGGTAGATATCATGAGGCTTGGGAGGGCAGGAGAAGGGAGAATATCTGAATTTGTTATTCCTGCCCAGTCAAACCTAACTCATTCGGCGGTTAGTCTGCAACGCCTGACAGAACTTGCCTGGCGGTTTTATGAGCGAAAAGCCTCTCTGGAGAGAGTTCGGCAGTAGGTCATCCGATGGCTCCGCTGGCTGCATGGCAATCTGGCGGACTTGGTATCACCAGATACTGGTTCTATCTCCTGAAACGACTCGACATCACTGGGGCCGCGATAAAAACCTGATACTTGGATGGTTTACGACCACCCTGGCACAAGCAAGGTTATCTTGGAACATAATGACTTGTAGAAAGAGTCGACGCAAGAGCGTTTTTTATGTCATGATCCTATACTCGATGGACACGAAGAACACTCTTGATAGCAGTCCCCGTCGACAGCATTTGGTGCTGAAATTCCCCCGCCACCCTTACATACTGATAGGATCATTTCCTCTGGGTTATTCCTTAGGATAACTATAATATGAGGTGTATCCC
>TBL_comb47_HYPODRAFT_10001325_pt1 | contig 32128 bp, 31 predicted proteins | sample TroBogypolimnion_40_FD_10682 | JGI IMG/M metagenome (IMG submission 10682)
GTTCCCATGGTCATGCAGTGGCCGTGGCTGCGACTCATGCAGCTCTCCGCTTCAAAGAATTCTTCGAGCTTCAAAGTACCGGCCCTGACTTGCTCGCTCATGCTCCACACCCCGGTGCCCGATCCCAATTCTTTACCGCGCCATTTGCCATTGAGCATGGGCCCGCCACTCACCCCGATGGTGGGCAAATCCACACTGGAGGCCCCCATCAAGAGGCTGGGGGTGGTTTTGTCGCAGCCCATCAGCAAGACGACCCCATCAATGGGGTTGCCGCGAATGCTCTCCTCCACATCCATGCTGGCCAAATTGCGGTAAAGCATGGCCGTGGGCCTGAGCAAGGTCTCACCCAGCGACATGACGGGAAACTCCAGCGGAAAGCCACCCGCCTCGTATACGCCAATTTTGACCTGCTCAGCAAGACCGCGAAAGTGGGAGTTGCAAGGCGTGAGTTCACTGAAGGTGTTGCATATGCCAATCACGGGTCTACCATCGAATTGATCGTGAGGAACACCTTTGCCTTTGACCCAACTGCGGTAATTGAAGCCATCTCGGTCTTGACGGCCAAACCACTGTTGGGAGCGCAATTCTTCAGGACGTTTTTTTTTAGTTGAAGTCATGGATGCTTTAATGGTTTACCCGAGACAAGGGGTGTTGCTGATCTCATGATAATAGGTTGAATCAACCACTGGATAAACCGTGTTTGCCCTATGTGGGAAGTCCAGCTGGACCTCCCAATCCGTTCGACTTGAAGTCAAAGACTGGGCTCGCGCAATCGGCCCCAGTGCAGCAAGTGTGAAAAGACAGTTAGGCGACAGAAAGGTCATTGAAGTCCATGCATATTCTGATCACAGGGGGGGCTGGATTCTTGGGTTCGCGCTTGGCCAGAACCCTGCTCAAAAAATCAACGCTCAACCATCAAACGATCACTCGCTTGACGCTGATGGATCAGTTCCCTATTCCACTGGATTTGCAAGCCGATCCCCGTGTTGAGTGCAAAACCGGGACTTTGCTCGAGCTCGAGCCGTGGCTCAAAAAAACACCTCTTGATGGGGTGTTTCACTTGGCCTCGGCGGTCTCGGGCGAGTGTGAAGCGGATTTTGATTTGGGGCTCAACTCGAACCTCAAGAGCACCATGGGTCTCCTGGAAGCCTTGCGGCACCAGCAAAAACCCGGTAAAGCACTCACGCGCTTGGTGTTTTCAAGCTCGATTGCTGTTTATGGGCCCGATGCCAGCGTCGCCCTTCCTGACACCGTCTCAGAGTCGACCCTCACCACACCGCAAACCTCCTACGGTGTGCACAAACTCATGTGTGAGCATTTGATCGCCGACTACAGTCGCAAAGGCCTGATCGACGCGCGCAGTGTCAGACTCATGACCGTGTGTGTGCGTCCGGGCAAACCCAATGGCGCAGCGTCCTCGTTTTTCAGCGCCATCATTCGCGAACCCTTGGCCGGCACGGCCAGCGTCTGCCCTGTGGACGCCAGCGTTTCACACCCGGTGGCATCCCCCGAATCGGCCGTTCAGGGGCTCATCCGTGTGTTTGAATGCAGCCCAGAGCAATTAGGAGGTCGCATCGCGGTCAACATGCCGGCGATGAACGTCACGGTGCAAGAAATGCTCGACGCCTTGACCCGGGTGGCCGGCGAGCGGGTGCGGCGTTTGGTGACGTTCAAGGAGGACCCCGTGATCTCAGGAATTGTGGCGCGCTGGCCCAAGGCGGTTCGTGCCAACCGCGCCGCCTCGTTGGGTCTGCAGGTTGAAAAAACCTTCGATGACATCATCCATCAGTACATCCATGACGCCATCAACGACAACATCGATCACAACACGAGCGACAAAGCAAACAAGTCCGCCAATCCCCTGGCCCTGCAAGGCCTGAATCCCTCCGTTTTAAAAACCTTTTTAGCAAAGCACACCCCATGAACCACATTGATCTCAAAGCCCGCGTGGCCGTCATCACAGGTGGCGCCCAAGGCATCGGTTTGGCCATTGCCAAGCGGTTTTTAAACTCTGGCGCCAAGGTCATCATCTGGGACCAAAACCTAGAGGCCATGGCCGCTGCCGCCCTCACCCTGAAGCCTTTGGGCGAGGCCCACAGCTACCGAGTCAACTTGACCCATGAAGTGGAAGTGAAAGCGGTTTGCGACCAAACCCTTAAAGACCACGGTCAAATTGACATCTTGGTCAACAACGCCGGCATCACCGGCGGAAATGCACTGACCTGGGAGCTCGAGCCCAAGGTTTGGAGAGAAGTCATTGAGGTCAATTTAATTGCCCCCTATTTGACCTCACGCGCGGTGGTACCGGGCATGATCAAGACAGGCTATGGGCGAATTGTCAACATTGCGTCCGTGGCGGGCAAAGACGGCAACCCCAATGCCAGCCACTACAGCGCCTCCAAGGCCGGGCTCATTGCGCTCACCAAGTCCTTGTCCAAGGAGTTGGCCACCCAAGGCATCTTGGTCAATGCCGTCGCACCCGCGGCGGCCAAAACCGACATGTTCGCCCAGATGACGCAAACCCACATCGACTACATGCTCTCCAAAATACCGATGGGACGCTTTGTGGAAGTTGAAGAAATTGCCGCCGTCGTCGCGTGGCTCAGCAGCGAAGAGTGCTCCTTCACCACGGGCTCGGTGGTCGACATCTCAGGAGGTCGTTCCACCTATTGAGGTTTTCTCGTTCAGGATCTATTCCTTCACCGCCCCTGTGAGCCCCGAGACGTAGTACTCGACAAAGAAGGAGTACAAAAAAGCCACCGGCAAGGAGCCGAGCAAGGCGCCCGCCATCAAGGAGCCCCAGTGGTAGACGTCACCATCAACGAGCTCCGTCACCACCCCAACCGGAATGGTCTTGTTTTCCGACGAGGAGATGAAAGTCAAAGCGTAAATGAACTCATTCCACGATAGAGTGAAGGCAAAAATACCGGCCGAAATGAGACCTGGCACCGACAAGGGCAGGATGATTTTGGTGAGGATCTCAAAGCGGGTGGCCCCGTCCATGAGTGCACACTCCTCTAGCTCAAAGGGAATGGATCGAAAGTAGCTCATCAGCAGCCAAGTGCAAAACGGGATCAAAAAGGTCGGGTAGGTCAAAATCAAGGCCCAACGGGTGTCAAAGAGGCCCAAATTGAAGACGATGGTGGACAAAGGAATGAAGAGGATCGAGGGCGGGATCAAATACGCCAAAAAAATCGACATGCCCACACTCTTGGAGCCCTTGTAGCGAAGTCGCTCAATTGCATACGCCGCCAAGACCGAGCACATCAAGGAGAGCGCCGTCGCCACCACCGACACCAGCACTGTGTTCCATAACCACTGTGGGTATTCGGTTTCAAAGAGCAGTTTTTTGAAGTGAATCAAAGTCGGGTGGATCACCCAAAAAGGGTTTCCATCTCGCGACAGCAGCTCGGCATCGGGCTTTATCGAGGTAATGAGCATCCAATAAAACGGAAAAAGAAGCACGATCAAAAACACCACGATCGGCAAATAAACCGTTACGAGTCGCTGCGGGGTCGACTTCAGGTAGTCAAGTCCTGGAGAGTCTTGCGTGGGGGATGCCATTCAGTCTTGTCCTCCTTGCTGCCACTGGCGTTTTTGCAGGCCAAAAAAACTAAACAAGATGGCCACCAACAAAAAAGGAACCATGGCGATGGCAATCGCCGCGCCCTCGCCCAAGGCACCGCCTGAGATCGCCCGTTGAAACGACAAAGTCGCCATCAAATGGGTGGCATTCAAGGGCCCCCCACGAGTGAGCACATAAATCAGTTGGAAATCAGTGAAGGTGAACAAAACTGAGAAGGTCATCACCACGGCAATGACGGGCGTGAGGAGGGGCAAAGTGATGTAGCGAAACTTCTTGAACCCAACCGCCCCATCAATCGCACAGGCCTCGTAGAGGGTGGGAGAAATGGTTTGCAAACCGGCGAGCAAAGTGATCGCCACAAAGGGCACCCCTCTCCAGACATTGGCCACCACAGTGGAGACTCGGGCGTTCCAAGGGTCGCCCAAAAAATCAATATAAGAGTCAATCCAACCCAGGCGCATCAAGACCCAACTGATGATGGAAAACTGAGCGTCATAAAGCCACCAAAAGGCAAGCGCCGACAACGCGGTGGGGACAATGTAGGGGAGCAAAATCACTGTGCGAAAAAATGTCTTGCAGATCATTTTTTCATTCAAGAGAATGGCCAACCACAGTCCCAACACAAACTTCAAGACACTCGCGACAATGGTGTAAAAGAGCGTATTAAAGAGCGCCAATCGGGTCACATCATCGCCAAACAAGTACTCGTAATTCTCAAAACCGACCCACTCCCCCCCCCGACCAATTTTGGTGTCGGTAAAGCCAAGCCACACCCCCAACCCCAAGGGATAGGTTAAGAACAAGACCAACACGATGGCCGCGGGCAGCATGAACAAGAGGCCCAGGGCATTTCGGTTGTTTTGTAAATTCTTGAACATGGATCAATGGTGAATGCAGTCTGATGACCAATAAAGACTCAAGTCTCAAGCCTCAAGCCTCAAAGCACCCCACCCCAGGGGTGAAGAGCTCTGCGTCTCGACGGCTTATCGCCGTTGCGAATGGCTTAGACCTTGTAATACCGCTCGGCTCTTTTTTGTGCCCGCTCAGCGGCTTCTTTGGGCGTCTTCGCCCCTGATGCGGCTTCGGCGACCATATTGGGGATGATAAAGTCGGCCAAGGCCCCAGCCGAGGCATAACCCAATTTGCCAGCGTAACCGGCAGGGCGCAAGTTTTTGACCGAATCGCGGTAGGGCATGTGCTTGGGGTCGATGCTCCACACCGCGTTGCTTTCATAAGCTTTCAGGGGTTGTGAAATATAGCCGCCTGCGCCCATGAGCCATTTGTCGTACTGCTCTTGCTCCATCATGAAACGGATGAACTCTTTTGCCGCTTTAGGGTATTTGGTGTACTTCATCACCATTTGGTTGAAAAAGAGGTGGTACTCGGTGGGCACACCCACGGGTCCAATGGGCATCACAGAGTGGTTGATGTCAAGCGCCAACTCTTTGAGCTTGGGGTCGCTCGAGGTCTTGGCGGCGTAGTAAATGGAAATGCCGTTGTTGGTGGCACTCACTTGGCCGTCCAAGAAAGCCTTGTTGTTGTTGGGGTCCAGCCAAGAGAGGGTCCCCGGCACAAAGGTCGCATAGAGCTCTTTTGCATACTCCAAGGCCTTGAGGGTCTCGGGACTGTCGATGACGACGCGGTTGTTTTTGTCAACAATGGAACCCCCAAAAGCCCACACCAGCCAATGCGTCCAACCGCTGTCACCAGTGGCGTTGCCCAGGGCCAGCCCGCCTGGGGTGCCCTTTTCTTTCAGGGCTTTGAACATTCGCAAAAAACCATCGGTGTCACGCGGAAAGGTGTTGAATCCTGCTGCTTTGACTTGGCTCTCACGGTAGACCATGATCGAGCCAGTGGCACCGAGTGGCACGCCGATCCAATGCTTGCCATCTGGCTTGAGATAGCCTTCACAAGACGGGTACCAGCCGCCGTACTTCTTGCCCAAGTACTCACACAAATCGGTGACATCGAGGAGTTTTTCAGGGTACAAATTGGCGTCGTCATTGGTCGACAAGATGATGTCAGGTCCAGCTCCGGTGTTGGCCGCCACCGCCGCCTTGGGCCGCACATCTTCCCAGCCCTCGTTGTCGACACGAACCTCGATGCCGGTTTTTTCGGTGAATTTGCGCACATTCTCCATGTAGGCATCGATGTCACCTTGAACAAATCGACTCCAGCGCAACACCCTGAGCTTGGCGCCTTTCTCCACGGTGTTGTTCCACTGCGCCGAAGCGTCCCCGATGTACCAAAGGGGCGACGTGGCCGAGGCCACCACTGCAGCGCTTGACGCCTTGAGTATTTTGCGGCGAATTGAGTTCGTCATGTCTGTCTCCTTGTATTTATTAAAAAGCCCACACCATCCTCAACAAAAACCTTCACACCATCAGACTTTGGGTCGTCTGCTGACAAAACACATGGCTGCGTTCGGGGTCCACGTTCCAAAAGAAATTCTCCCCAGGGGTGAAGTTCTTTCTCTCCTTGAACACGCTTGTGATTTGGATGGCCCCCATCTTGAAAAACACCTGCGTCTCGGATCCCGTTTGCTCCACCACGACGACTTGACCCTTCAAGCCCTGGCCATCAGACGCAATCACGGTGTTCTCTGGGCGAAAGCCATAAATGACCGCTTGGTTTTCCTGTACCTTCGCTTTGGAGGGCAATTGAACAACCCCACCGCCACCCAGCAAAACCTGACCCTTAGAGATCACGCCGGGCAAAAAATTCATGGCCGGAGAACCAATGAAGCCCGCCACAAACTGGTTGACCGGGTGGTCATACAGATCCAAGGGCGTGCCAATTTGCTCGAAATGACCGTCGCGCATGACCACGATTTTGTCGGCCATGGTCATGGCTTCGATTTGGTCGTGGGTGACAAAGATGGAGGTGGTTTTCAAGCGCTGGTGAAGCTCTTTGAGCTCGACTCGCATGGCCACACGAAGCTTCGCATCCAAATTCGACAAGGGCTCATCAAACAAAAAGACCTGCGGGTCCCTCACAATGGCACGGCCCATGGCCACGCGCTGGCGCTGACCGCCCGAGAGTTGTCTTGGGAAACGCTCCAAGAGCGCTTCGATGTCCAAGATCTTCGCTGTCTTGCCCACCTTCTCGTCGATGCGCGAGCGCTCAAGTTTGGCCAACATCAAGGAGAACTCCATGTTTTGTCTGACCGTCATGTGGGGATAGAGCGCATAGTTTTGAAACACCATGGCAATATCGCGCTCTTTGGGCGCCAATTGATTGATGACGCGATCATTGATTTTGATCAAACCGTCGGTGATCTCCTCCAGACCCGCGAGCATGCGCAAAAGCGTCGACTTGCCGCAACCCGAAGGCCCCACCAAGGCCAAGAATTCGCCATCGTTGATCTCCAACGAAACGCCACGAATGATGGGAGTCGACCCGAATGATTTAAAAACGTTCTCAATGGAAACAGTGGCCATGTCGACGATTCAGGGTTGGAGAGGTGAAGGAGGCTAGCCCTAAAAGGCTTGCTAGAAAGACTTGCCCTAGATTCAGGAGGCACCAGGGTCTATCCTTTCTTTTCATTTCAACAAGAAACCCAAGCTTTACCAATAATGGTTTACACCAGTCCTCAATAAAAAACTCTTTTTTCAAGGGATCAAACATGAGCGTTGGCGCGGTCGACCTATTTTTTACCCAAACCCAGGCGGGCCGCCCCTTCGGTATAGAGCTGGGTTTTTTCCCGCATAAAGCCATCCATTTTGTCCAAACCCACATCAATCAACTCAAAACCGTTTTTCGCGGCCAATTCCACCATTTCGGGGTCGGTGTTCATGGTCGACCACAGGTCAGAGAGGCGTTTTTTGAGTTCTAGCGGGGTGGACTTGGGTACCCCAATGCCGCGGTAGGCGCCATCGACCCAGTTCACACCCAACTCCTTGAAGGTCGGCACATCGGGCATCAAGGGATGGCGCTTGTCCATGGCAACAGCAAGCGCTCTCACGCGCTGCGAGTTGTTGATGGCAAAGGGGGTATAGGTCATGGCCCCGTCCACCTGGGCACCAATCACGGCGTTGGTCAAGTCGCCAGTCCCTTTAAAAGGGACATAAATGGTTTTGACGCCAAAGGCGGCGTCGAGTCGCTCATGCGCAGCATGGTTGGCCGAATTCAATCCTGAACCGGCCAGGGACATCTGCCCGGGACGCGCCTTGGCCGCCACCAAAAAGTCGGCAAAGGTTTTGATCGAACTCGTCACCGGCACCACCAAGATGTCGGGCGTGTAATGGAACCAATACACTGGCACTATGTCGCTGGTTTTGAATTGAACCAAGCCCTCAATGGGCTGAAACACGATGTGGGGCAAATTGACGCCCACGACATTGAGGCCGTCGCCTGGCAACAAATTCATCTGCGACCACATCAAGGCCCCACCTGCCCCGGCCTTGTATTGAATGATGGTCTCGATATTGGCGCATCTTCTCTTCAAGAGAAGTTGCTGATGGCGGGCCGAAATGTCGGACTCACCGCCGGGTGGAAACGCTTGCCAGTACTGCACGTTCTTGTCCGGACAGACCTGGGCTAGCGCAAATTGCGCAAAACACATCCCCAAAAAACACATGAGGCCAAGAAGTCTAAGGAGTCTAAGGAGTCTAATGAGTTTTTTCATGGGGTGGTTTTCTTTTGCAATCAAGGCGAAGGTTGGAGCGCATCAATCACCGCTTGGGTCACTTGTGCGGTGGTGGCCAGGCCCCCGAGGTCTCGGGTGTGCAAGCGCGTCTGCGCGGTGACCCGCTCGATGGCCTGCATCAAGCGCTTGGCCGAGGCTTGTTCATTCAAATGCTCGAGCATCATGGCGCAGCTCCAAAACGTCCCAATCGGGTTGGCCCACCCTTTGCCCATGATGTCAAAGGCTGAGCCGTGGATGGGTTCGAACATGCTGGGGTATCGCCGCTCGGGGTCGATATTACCCGTGGGCGCAATACCGAGGCTACCGGCCAAGGCGGCGGCCAAGTCGCTCAAGATGTCGGCATGCAAATTGGTAGCCACCATGGTGTCGAGCGTTTGGGGGCGATTGACCATTCGAGCGGTGGCCGCATCCACGAGCTCTTTGTCCCAACGCACGTCGGGGAACTCCTGACTGATTTGCATACCAATTTCATCCCACATCACCATGGCGTGGCGCTGGGCGTTGGACTTGGTGACGATGGTCAAATGTTTCTTGGCTCGAGAACGGGCGACTTTGAAGGCGTAGCGCATGATGCGCTCCACCCCCGCGCGCGTCATCATCGAAAGATCGGTGGCCACTTCGATGGGGAGCCCGGCGTGGACCCTGCCGCCCACACCGGAGTACTCGCCTTCGGAGTTTTCACGAATGATCACCCAGTCCAGGTCAGCTTGGTGTTTGAGCTTCAAGGGCGATTCAATGCCTGGCAGGATGCGGGTGGGCCTGACATTGGCATATTGATCAAAGCCCTGACAGATTTTGAGGCGCAGACCCCAAAGCGTGATGTGGTCGGGAATATCCGGGTCACCCGCTGAGCCAAACAAGATGGCGTCCATGCCCTTCAAGGCATTCAGACCCTCATCGGGCATCATCTTGTGGTGCAAGCGGTAGTAGTCCCCTCCCCAGTCAAAAGCGCTGAACTCAAAATCCAAATGGGACTCCATGCCACTCAGGGCCTGAAGAATTTGTTGACCCGCCGGAATGACCTCTTTGCCAATGCCGTCTCCTGGGATTAATGCAATCTTGTACACGGTCGTGATGGGTAGAGTTGAAAAAGCAAATTCTATGGCTTACCTGGAAGAGGACACCAAGGACAAACCCGAAAGCTTCACGCCCCCTTGTCTTGACAGAACTGAGGAGCACCAGATCAACATCATTTTTTCGCGCGAAGAAAATCAAAGTCAACGCCTTTGTCTGCTTGGTTGACGGTCTCCAAAAAGAGTTTTAAATACCCGCGTGGGGCGCTGGGCTCTTTCACGGGGTGGCGTTTAACCCTTTGGCCCAGCTCGGCCTCAGACACCAAAAGTGTCAGCTCTCTATTTTTGACACTCAAGCGAATCTTGTCGCCACTTTGCACATAGGCCAAGGGTCCTCCAATGGCCGCTTCTGGGGTGACGTGCAACACCACGGTGCCTGCCGCCGTGCCACTCATGCGCCCGTCTGAAATTCTGAGCATGTCTTTCACACCTTGACGTGCGAGCTTGAGCGGTATCGGGATGTAACCCGCCTCGGGCATACCAGGCGCGCCTTTGGGGCCAATGTTTTTGAGCACCAAAACATCCGTTGCCAAGACATCAAGATCGGGGCTGTCCAAACGGGCCACCAAATCGGTGACATTCTCAAACACCACCGCGCGGGCTTCGACCTCCATCAAGTCTTGCCGGGCCGCCGACTGCTTGATGATGGCGCCACCGGGCGCCAAATTGCCTTTGAGTACCGCAATCCCGCCTTGGGGGAAGATTGGGTTTTGCACGGTTTTGATGACGTTTTGGGCAAACCTTGGGGGGTAGAGCGCCATCTCTTCGCCGAGAGTTTTACCGCTGATGGTCATCGCGTCCAGGTGCAGCAAGGGTCTGAGTTCTTGCAGAAGTTCGGGCATACCACCGGCCGCATGGAAGTCCTCCATGTAAAACTGACCCGAAGGTTTCAAGTCCAAGAGCACCGGCGTCTCGCGACTCATTTGGTCCAGACGCGCAAGATCAAGATCGATCCCTATTCTGCCAGCAATGGCCGTCAAGTGAATGATCCCATTGGTGGATCCGCCAATCGACAAGAGCACCCGCATGGCGTTTTCAAAAGCCTTTGGCGTCAAGATTTTCTCAATGCCCAACTTCGACTTCGCAATTTCGACGGCCCGCTGGCCCGTGAGTTCCGCCACCCGCATGCGCGCTGACGTGACCGCTGGCGGACTCGCTCCTCCAGTGACCGCAATTCCGAGCGCCTCCGCCACGCACGCCATGGTGCTGGCCGTGCCCATCACTGAGCAGGTCCCAACACTGGCCACGAGTTGGTTGTTGACTTGGGCAATCTCCTCTTCGTCCACCTCTTGCGCCCTGAATTTCGCCCAGTAACGCCTGCAGTCGGTGCAGGCCCCCACGCGCTCAGAGCGGTGTGAACCCGTCAGCATCGAGCCCGTGATGAGTTGAATGGTTGGAATGCCAGCCGAGGCCGCCCCCATTAACTGGGCGGGTACGGTTTTGTCGCAGCCACCAATGAGCACCACACTGTCCATCGGCTGGGCGCGAATCATCTCCTCCGTGTCCATTGACATCAGGTTGCGCAAATACATGCTGGTGGGAGACGCAAAGCTCTCGTGCACGGAGATGGTTGGAAACTCCATCGGTAAGCCACCAGCGAGCATGATGCCGCGCTTTAAGGCCACCATCAGTTGCTCGACATTGCCGTGACAAGCGTTGTAGGCACTGGCCGTGTTGGCTATGCCAATCACCGGGCGATCAAGCGCCTCGTCGGTGAAGCCCGCCCCTTTGATGAAGGCTTTCCTCAAAAAAAGTGAAAAACCCTCATCCCCATAGGAGGTCAGGCCTTTTCTGAGTCCGCTGGGTTTGGGGGTGCCCTCAAACACGCCAAAGCTCCTTGGCCCTGACCCTCGGGGGAAAACGTCCCACCAACTTCACCCGGTCGATCAACCATTCGGGTTGGGGATAACTGCCAACAATGGTGGTGGGAAATAACATTTAGCGCCTCAATAAATACGATGAAGACAATGCAGGCCAAGGATAATCAGAATTAAACCCTGACGAACTAGGGAAAACCTAAAAATTCGGCCTGCCCAGATACAATTTAAACACATGTTCACGCGAGCCGCTTTGGCTAGCTTTTATCAATCTTTAAGTGCATATCGGTACATACCCTTGCAGTTAGACCTGACTCAACGTCTCTCGCGTGTTTGTAAAACTTTAAGCCTGTAATATTTTGATCAACGATGCCACCTTGCATTCAAATCCAAGTTTTCTTATTGACATTGATCATATTCAGATTAGAGTCAAAAATCATCAACAACAATAGGCAGACACCATGACCAAGATTTTCCAGTCACTTTTGCAAACGATCATTGCCGGCTTTGTCTTGTTGATTATCATCGTTGCCGTCGCCAATCCAGCACTTGAGTTAAGCCACGCCTGGGGAACATTTTTCATGAGGTGGTTGCATGTGACCTCAGCGGTCATGTGGGTTGGCTTGCTTTGGTACTTTAACTTTGTACAAATCCCCTCCATGCCCAAAATTCCGGACGAACAAAAACCCGCCATCAGCAAAGTAATCGCCCCGGAAGCTTTGTTCTGGTTTCGCTATGCCGCATTGGCCACGGTGGTCACGGGCTTGCTTGTCGCCACCATGAACGGTTACATCTGGGCAGCACTGACCCTCACACCCCCCTATTTGGCCATTGGCATCGGCATGTGGATTGCGCTCATCATGGCCTTTAATGTTTGGTTCATTATTTGGCCCAATCAGCAAAAGGCGCTCGGCATGCTCGAAGTCACCCCCGAAGAAAAAGCCGCCGCTGGCAAAATGGCCATGTTGACCTCCAGAGCCAACACCCTGCTATCGATTCCCATGCTCTACATGATGGTGGCACAGTCCCACGGTGGGCTCTAAACAAAGCCCTTATTCCATTCTTGTCAAACAATTCTTGCTGCCTAGGCGTGAGGATTTTTGAAGCTTGACCTGAAGGACCCATCCTGCGCCCAAGCTTGGAAAAATCAAGTCCTCCAAAAAAAGCTTGATTTTTTTCAATGGCGGATCGCTTTTTAGTTTAAAGTCCAATCTTCACATTCTTGACTAGAACCCCCATGGGCAATGAAGTACTTCAGCAACGGGTGGAGCAGTACTTTGCTGCCGTGGACCGCCAAGATTTGCAGCGCGTGTTGTCATTCTTCACTGAAGACGCCAGTTTCACCATCGCCACTTATGAAACCACGTTTCGTGGACGCGACACCGAAATCGCGGGGATGTTTACCCGTCTCTTCAGCCGATACGACACCATCTACCATGGCCATTTTGACCACCTGATCTCTTTTCCTGATCGCCTCGCTTGTCGATTTGAAGTCCGCAATGAACGCTTGGGCGCCCCCCTCATCAAGAAGAACAACTGCAACTTCTTCAAGTTCAAAGGTCATGATTTTGATGAGGTCTTTGTTTACATGAGTGGGGACAATGCGCTGGCCTAAAGTCTCATCTTTGTTGGAGGTGAAACACTGATCGAAAAACTTAATTTCAAATAGGCGCCTTGTAGCCTAAAAAAAGACGATCAATGTGATTTTTTCATGTCATCGACTTTTTTATTCATGGTGGTCATGCTGTATTTGAGCATTTCACTCAATTCGACCGTGGCCTCGTGGTGACTTTTAAAGTTTTGCAGCAGGGTGTAGGTGTGAATATCCAACTTCAACAACTCTTCATGTGAAACCACCATGTGCATCTTGTTGCGATCGATGATGAAGCAAGAATTGGTGAAATCCATATTGAAATATCCTTGAGGTTAATGTGGGTGAGTTTGGCTAAGTTTGGCTAAGTTTGGGTGAGTAAGACTTAATCGGTCTTACTCCAGGTTGGCTTGCAAAGCGAAACCAGCAAAAGCTTTGTCCAAAGCTGTGATGCTGATGGAGTCGAGGTGACTCAAAGGGGGTCTGGCCATTTTCCAAGCTTGGTTTTTGTATATTTGCGACAACAAGTATTTGTAGGTGGGGATGCTGGCGTGTTGGGCCAACACCGCTTGAAATTCATTGAGACGGTCTTCTGAGCTCTTAACCTTCATGCCTGGAATTTGAATGGCCTGAACCCCTTGATCGGCTTGCATGAGAAGCTGGACCACCTTGGGGATGACGTTGGCCATGGCCGAGATGATCCCGCTCGAGTGCAAAATCTTAATGTCGCTCTCAGCGCACGAGTAGATGAGCACTTTCTCGCCAAAAGATTTCAAGAGATCATTGTTGAGTGAGCTCGAACCCGTTTGGTTGATGATGCCGTAAAGGCGCTCTTGGTATTTTTCAACAACATTGCTGAGGACCCCATCGGGCAACTCATGGTGCATTTTGCCAGGTAGCAAATGCAAGTAACAATGGGTCGGTGACTTCGCGATCTGCCTGAAGAGAAAATCAAAATAATTCACCAAACCGTCATCGCTCAAATCCTGAAAATAAAACGGTGTGGAGATCAACACGGCGTTCAACTTCAAGTAGTCGGCCAAGTGAACCAACTTCACCACCTCAGGCACCGAGGACCCCATGCACGCGAGCATCATGGCATTGCTCGCAATGCCCTCCTTGACCAAATGGGCCAGTGCTTGGGTTTTTTCGTCATAAGAAAACGAGGGGCCTTCCCCGCACTCACCAAAAAGCACCACACCGCTTGCGCCTTTGTAGAGCAGGGTTCGGATGTGGGACTCTAGACGACGAAGGTCCAGGCTGTGATCTTCTTTGACGGGGGTGACAACATCGGGCCAAACACCATGAAAACCGGCCTTGAGTTGAGTAGGACTGTTCATACCTTGCATTGCCTTGATTTGAGTTCAGGCAATGGGAAGTTGCATGAAGAGATGATGAAATCTATTCAACCCATTAGACTCTCTATTTCCACTCTTGTGTGCTAATGTTGAGACTTTTTGCGCAGGCTTTGCATCCAAAGCGCTGTCACCAAAGCACTGGACACTAGGGTAAACCGCCCCAACCCACCACAATGGAGCGATGCAATCCTCAGTGAGAAGTGACAACGGACGTCAAAACCCAAGCATAAACCAGAATTCAAACCAGACGATTTGATGGCTCAATTGAGCAAAATCGGCACCATCACCAAAGGAATCCCCCACCCTTAGGTCGCATCTTGCAAGTCTGGCACCAGAGGAACTTTCCAAGCGTTGTAGCCATAAACCCAATCCGGGTTGGTTTTCTTTTGCATCCATTGGTTAGCACTCGAGGCTTTTTGGATCATTGAGGCTCTGGGTTTGCGGCATTGCTCAAAGAGCTTGAACGCTTGGGGCCAATCCTTGGTGTCGGCTTGTGCCATGATCCGCGCCAAAACCACCGAGTCTTCTAGCGCCATGGCAGCACCTTGGGCCATGTAAGGCGTCATGGGATGACAGGCGTCGCCCATCAAGAGCACTGAACCCTCGCACCACTTAGCCAAAGGGTCGCGCTCATAGAGCGCCCATTTGTGCACCTCTGGACAGGCGGCCAGCACGGCTTGAACATCGGGGTGAAACCCAGCATAGGCCTCCCGCAAGGCGCTTAAATCTCCCTTGGCCGACCACGACTCTTTGGTGGTCCATGACGCGTCTTCGGGTTGCGATGTTACAAAATAAATTTCATCTTGTTGACGCGTGACGTAGTAGATCACGATGTGGCGATCTTCGCCCCACCATTTGGTCCTAGACTGACCAATGTCAACCCCTGCAAGGCGTGAGGCGGGGAAAGTGGTTCGGTAGGCAATCTTGCCGGTGAAACGAGGCTCCTCGGGTCCGAGAAGGGTGTCACGGATCAAGGAGTGAACGCCATCGGCACCAATCACGGCTTGGGCACACACCCGTGTACCATCTTCAAACGTCAACATCACGTTTTGGTTTTCTTGCTGCCAAGACAATAATTTTTTGTTCAAGTGAATTTGAGAGCTTGGCACCAGTCGGTTGAGGGCGGCATGCAAGTCACCCCGGTGCAAGGCATAAAAGGGCGCGCCGTATTTCTCCATGGCGTGGCCCAAGAGAGGAAACTCATTGCTCACGTCTCCTGTGTCCCAAACTCGATTCAAATTGGTTCGGGGCTCAAACGCACTGTCTTTGAGGTGATCGGCCAAGCCAAAACCCTGCAAGACGCGGGTCGCATTGGGCCCCATTTGAATGCCCGCGCCAAGCCGTTTAAAGGCCGGGGCTTGTTCAAAGACGTGGGCCACAATGCCCAATTGGCCCAGCGCATGGGCACTGGCCAAGCCGCCAATGCCTGCACCAATGATGGCGACGGGTAGGTTGAGAATATCGGTTTTGGCCATAGGACGCGTTGAATGGGGAATTGAATGAAGAGGTGAATTGGTTTGAATGTTAATGCACTTGAGGCGGACCCAGCGGCGCATTGCATGGATAAAAATTCTGACGGACTTCTAGGCCCCAGGTTAAGGGCAAAGATCGCTGCCGAATTACTCGCTCTGCACGCCTGCAGTTTTAATGACCTTGGCCCATTTGAGGGTGTCGGACTTGATGCGTTCGGTAAAGGATTCTGGCGTGCCGCCCACCGGATCGCCAGACAGATGTTTGATGGCCTCAATCACCTCTTTTTGCGTGAGTGCGATGTTGATGGCCTCGTTGAGCTTTTTCACGACTTCAACGGGCGTGGCACTGGGCGCCACCACCCCGTACCAGACGGTGGACTCATAGCCCGACAGGCCTTGCTCGGCCAAGGTGGGCAATTCTGGCCAAGAAATTGATCGTTTGGCGCTGGCAATGCCGATGGGGTAGAGCTTGCCGCTTTTGGAGTAAGGCACCAGGCTGTTCTCAAAAGTCATCTGGACCTCACCCGAGAGCAGCCCCAAAACAGCCGAAGCACTGGCCTTGTAAGGGATGTGCACCACGTCGACTTGCGCCATGGACATGAACAAGGCGCCGGCCAAATGCGCCGAGGTGCCTTGACCGGGAGAGCTGAAGTTGTAGCGGCCTGGATTGGCTTTGAGGAGCTCGAGCAATTCTTTCAAATTTTTGACATTGAGCTTGGGTGAGACCGCCAAGACGGACGGCGTTTGTGCCACCATCGCCACCGTGGCGAAGTCCTTCAAGGGGTGGTAACTCATGGTGGCGTAGAGGCTCGGGTTGATGGACAAGGTGGTGACGCTTGCCATCAAGAGGGTATAGCCGTCGGCGACTGAGGTGGCGACATAGGAAGCACCCAACATGGTGCCCGCACCAGGTTTGTTTTCAACAAAGACCGTTTGGTTCAGGATCTTGGAGAGCCGATCGGCCACAACGCGAGACAAAGCGTCGGCCGAGCCACCTGCAGCGTGAACGCAAATGAGGCGAATGGGTTTGTTAGGATAGTCAGTTTGTGACCAAACAGCATTGGTTGTAAAACCCAACCCGATGAAAAGTATTGACCAAAAGAAATGAAATTTGATTCGCAAAGGATGCATTGATGTCAACAAACTAAAAACGTTATTAAATCAGCAAGGCCGCAGGATGGCAGTTCATGATCATCTTGGAGCTGTAAAAAAACAGATGTCCAAGTCAGCGCTCAGCGCAGAGAGTAACATGGCCATCTAAACGGATGACTGGGTGAAACCCCAAGCGCAGCAGTTGGGCCACGCCAGTCTGAAGTGGACCCCGAATTTAGGACAGCAGTTTAAGCGAGATACTGTTGTGATGAAGAGAGTCGAAATGAGTTTAATCAAGAAACGCGATGTGCATCCACCCTCCCCAACCACAGGCCACACGCCATGACTAAAGATTTTTCAGTCGCTTTTATACACCATCATTGCAGGCTTTGTTTTCTTGATGCTCATCATTGCCGTGGTGAATCCGGGTCTTGAATTGACCCATGCCTGGGAGACATTTTTCATCCGATGACTGCCTGTCTTGTCAGCCATCATGTGGGTGGGATTGCTTTGGTACTTCAACTTTGTGCAAATCCCCTCCAGCCCCAAAATTCCCGATGAGCAAAAACCCGCTATCACTAAAGTCATCGCGCCCGAAGCTTTGTTTTGGCCTCGGTATGCCGCCTTGGCCACGGTGATCACGGGTTTGTTGAACGATTCAGGACGATTCGACATCAAACACCGCCCTGGGTTCTATCAGTCCGCACTCGTCTCCGTTGTCTTCACCAACTTCACCCAAAACTTTTCATCTTCGGCGAGGAATTTAACGAACTGAGCCGTCGAAGCCGAGACGGCCACATCGGTGCCTTCCCTCGCCAAGGCCGCTTTGACACTGGGTTGACTCATTGCCGTGAAAGCCGCGTCGAACACCGCTTGGACTGCCGCGCTTGGCGTGGCAACCGGAACAAATAGTCCGTACCAAAAATCGATGGCATAGTCAGGCAAACCCGCTTCACGCATGCCTGGCAAATCCGGCGCCAACGGGGAGCGCTCAAACGTTGAGGTTCCAAGGCCACGCAAACGCCCAGCTTGAACCATCGGTAAAACCGATGGCGGGGTACCAAAGGTGAGTTGCGTGTCACCCGCAATCACAGACTGAATCGCCGGGGACCCGCCACGAAAGGGAATGTGGGTCATCTTGACCTCGGCGATTTGAGAAAAGAGTGAACCAGCCAAATGCGGCGCTGAGCCATTGCCCGAAGACGCATAATTCAAAGCCCCAGGGTTTTGCCGAGCTTTGGCAATCAAATCCTTGACGTTCATGATGCCTGTTGCAGGATTCACAGCAATGACCAAGGGAGAACTGGTGAGCTTGGTGATGGGCTGAAAATCACTGGGCTTGTAGCCGATCTTGGGGTTCAAGGCGGGATTGACCGAGATGCTGCTCGGACTCGCGATCAAGAGGGTATAGCCATCGGGTCTTGACTTGGCCACAAATTCAGCCGCGACACTCGAGCCTGAGCCTGGCTTGTTTTCAATGATGATGCTGCTCCCAAGTGCTTGCCCCAGTGGCGTACTGATGGTTCGCGCCACATAATCAGCCGCTCCCCCTGGCGCAAAGCCCACGATCAACTTGATGGGCTTGCTTGGATAGGACTGGGCTTGAACAGGGGGCAGGCATAAGACACTGCCCAAGCAAAGACCAGACAGCATGAATTTGAACAGTTCCATCAAGTCTCCTCTCGATCATTTATGCCCTAGGCGGGTGCACTGGGCTTGAGAGCCTGAATTTACTTCAGAGCTTCCAACACAATTTTGCCCAATTGTTGGTTCGAATCCATCATGGCCTTGGCCTCGATCATGCGCTCAAACGGCAAAGTCTCATGAATTCGAGGCAAGCAAAGCCCTTTGGCGATGAGTGGCAAGATTTGTTTTTTGAATTCTGGGAGTGCTTGGGCACGTTGCTCAAGGGTGCGCAATTTATTGGACACGCCATACAATTTGAGTCGCTTGGCATGCAAGGCTTCGATGTCCATGTCGGCATGAAGCACACCATCGACATAACCGACGGTGGCCAAACGCCCTTCAAAGGCCAAGGTGCGGATGCATTCTGCAAAGACCGAACCACCAACAATATTGATCACGAGGTCCACACCTTTGCCGCCGGTCGCTGCCATCACTTCTTCGTGAAAATGGGCCTCTCGCGTGCAAATGCCCAGATCCAAGCCAGACGACTTGATTTGATCGAGCTTGGCCTGGGAGCCGGAGGTTCCAATGACGTGGGCGCCCAGGGCTTTGCCCATGGCCAACGCCGTGACCCCCACCCCCGAACTCACCCCGGGGATGAGCATCCACTCACCAGCCTTCAAGCCGCCTTGTACCACCAGCATTTCAAACACCACGATGGAGGTGAGTGGAATGGCCGCGGCTTGATTCCAATTCAAATCGTCGGGCATCTTCATGGCCTCGCTTGGGGTCATGAGGACATATTCTGCAAAGGCGCCTGGGGCCCTTCCCATCACCCGGTCACCCGGCGCAAAACCCGTGACCCCAAGCCCGCAACTCACCACTTCGCCGGCCGCTTCCATGCCAATGGGCTTGGCTGCTCCCGACTTGTGCAGTCCATGCCCCAATATAAATTCACCGCGGTTGAGCCCTGAGGCTCGCACGTGAACGAGAATTTGACCGGGACCTGCAACAGGCCGCTGCACCTCGCGAAGCTCTATTTGCGCTTGCACGCCATCGCTTTGCATCCAATATGATTTCATCAGCATCCAGAGTCCTTTTCACTCAAATCAATTCGCTCTATTTCAACTTCGCGAGTCTGCGCAGCGACTCTGATAGGAAATGTATACCAAACATGACGTCGTGTGAATCAAGGTTAGCCCTTCTCGTCGAGGTGCTTGAGCTCAAGACAAGCACAGTCATTGGGTGTTTCCCCATGCAAACCGCTTCATTTTCGGCTCGCACGCCAAAACGTCACTAGAATGTTTGTTCAACGCTCAGGAGAACAGACCATGACGGATCAAGCCACAGCCAGCGCTTTGGGTCATTTCAAAGTCCTCGATCTCTCGCGCATCCGCTCAGGCCCCACTTGCGTTCGCGTGTTGGCCGATTTTGGGGCCGATGTCATCCGCATTGAGTCGCCAGCAGGCCTCGACCCCAACGAAGGCGCCTTGGGCGGTCGCGACACCTACGACATGCTCAATTTGCACCGCAACAAACGCTCCTTGACCCTCAATTTGAAGTCCCAAGAAGGGCGAGATATTTTTCACCAACTGGTCAAGAGCCATGATGTCGTGGTGGAGAACTACCGTCCCGATGTGAAAGAGCGTCTGGGTCTGGACTATGCCACCTTGAGTGCCATCAATCCCCGGATCGTCTTGGCGAGCATCTCAGGCTTTGGCCAAGAGGGTCCCTACCGCAAGCGCCCCGGGTTTGACCAAATTGCCCAAGGCATGGGCGGCCTCATGTCGGTCACCGGTGCGCCGGGCGAGGGCCCCATGAGAGCGGGCATTGCCGTGGCCGATTCGGGTGCGGGTGTATATGCTGCCCTCGGGGTCATGGTGGCCTTGCTCGAGCGTGAGAAATCGGGCTTGGGTCAATGGGTGCAATCAAGTCTCTTGCAGTCCATGATTGCCTTGTGCGATTTTCAAGCCGCGCGTTACCTGATCGAAGGCGAAATCCCCCCCCAATCGGGCAATGACCATCCCTTTGCAACGCCCATGGGGACTTACCAGTCGTCGGACGGACACTTCAACATCGGCGCCTCGGGTACTCAACAGTTTCGCGCCCTGTGCGAGTGCATTGGGCGACTTGATTTGCGCGATGAACCCAACTACCAAAAGAACCCGGGACGCCTCAAAGACCGCCGCTTCATCAATGAGGAGTTGAACAAGGCCTTCACCCAGCACAACACCGAGCATTGGGTGAGCGTGCTCAATGCCGCGGGGGTGCCCTGCGGCCCCATTTACAACATGAAACAAGTCTTTGACGATCCTCAAGTCAAGCACCTGGAGATGACCACCACCTTGCAGCACCCGCGCAGAGGCTCCATTCGGGTGGTGAATCAACCCTTGGTGATGTCTCGAACCCCAGCCCATGTGGAGACCACCCAGTCTGAGCTCGGTGAGCACAACCATGCCATCTTGCAAGATTTGGGGTTTAGTGCGTCAGACATCGAAGCCCTCGCCCAGCGCAAAGTGATCTGAGTGCGACCCCTCATCCGTTTTATTTTGACCCAACCACAAAGGAGCCAGCATGCTGCATGTCGATGGCAGTTGCCACTGCGGAAACATTCAATTCGAAGCCGAGGTCGATCCCCAAAAGACCGTGATGTGCCACTGCACGGATTGTCAAACCATGACGGGGGCCCCCTTCAGGGTGGTGGTGCCCGTCAGCCAAGAGAACTTCAAAATCTTGCAAGGCGAGCCCAAAACCTATATCAAAACCGCCGAGAGTGGCAATCGACGCGTCCAAGCCTTTTGCCCTGACTGTGGCACATCGATTTACGCCACCAGTGAATTCAAACAAGAGGTTTTTGGTCTTCGAGTGGGAACGTTGAAGCAAAAAGCAGAGATTACACCCCAAAGACAAATTTGGCATCGCTCGGCAATGCATTGGTTGCCCAACATTGAAGCGTTGCCCAAATTTGAGAAGCAGCCTGGATAAACCAAAAAACTGGCGCATGATTGGGACGCCAAGCGCAAGCCCTTTTATCTCAGATTAGACCCATTGACCTCAACCCTCCCGCAGAAAGTGAATCCACAATGAATTCAGCCAAAAATGTCTTGATCACTGGCGGGAGTCGTGGCATCGGTCGCGCCATTGCAACTCGGTTAACCCAGGATGGCTACCAGGTCATCAACTTGGACAAATTGATTCCCCCCAGCCTTTTACCCGGCGAAGAGTTTCACCCTATCGACGTGACCGACAGCCTGGCCTTGAGGGCTTTGATCAAAGACATCACGCATCGCACCCAGGTTTTGAGATTGGTCAACAACGCTGGCATGATTCGACCCGCAGCACTCGAAGATGTGAGCGACCAGGATTTTCATGATATCTTTGCCTTAAATTTAAGAGCACCGATGGTGCTCACACAAAGTCTGTACCCCCATATGCGGGCAGCAAATTTTGGCAGAGTTGTGAGTATTTCAAGCCGCGCCGCATTGGGCAAAGAAGAGCGAACCTCTTACGCCGCCACCAAATCAGGTTTGCTCGGGATGACGCGGACCTGGGCTCTTGAGATGGCGCAGTTTGGGATCACGGTCAATGCGATTGCACCTGGGCCCATCGCCACCGAGCTGTTCACCTCAGGCAACCCACCCAATGCCCCCAAAACCATCAAGATTGTAGAGAGTATTCCGGTCAAAAGAATGGGGCAACCCGAGGACATTGCCAACGCCGCAGCCTATTTGCTGGATGACCGCTCGGGCTTTGTCACGGGGCAAACACTCTACGTCTGCGGTGGAATGACCGTGGGTTTGAGCAACGCCAGTTAATACACTCTTGGAGCTGCTCTTGGGAGCTGCTCTGCGTGACTTGGCGAGCTTGGCGAATTCCATCCCTCGAGCTAAAATGATTTGACGCGGTGGGTGTTTACAGTCGCATCAGCCCATCCGATGAAAAAAGAGTGTCCTGGCGAATTTTTATAGTTCACATCAAAACGCGCACGGCCCGAGCTCAAAGAGTGGCAACGATCATTTGCCGCAGTTCTGGTGTGATCTCTGGCAACACCCCAAACCAGGCCTTGAATGCAGGTCGGGCTTGATTGAGCAGCATCCCCAAGCCACTCACCGTGACATGGCCGCGCGCAGCAGCGGCTTTTAACAGTGGCGTCCCCAAGGGAATGTAAATGGCATCCGACACCATGGCCGCAGGGGGCAAACGGTCCAGTTCAATCTCAAGATCAGGCTGACCGTGCATGCCCTGATTGGTCGTGTTCACCAGCAAGCTCACCCCATCAAGCGCCTCGTGGCGCTCATTCCAGGAATAAACTTGGATAGCACCTTGGTTGGGAGCGTCGAGCGAAAACTCTTGCTGCAATGCCTCGGCCTTGCCCTTTGTCCTGTTCATGAGGCGAATCTCTTTGGCGCCTTGATCGAGCAAACTGAGCACTATGGCTCTGGCCGCCCCACCGGCTCCCAACACACAAATGGGGCCAGTCGTGGCACTCCAGTGGGGATTGGCGTCTTTCAAGGATTGGATAAAGCCATAGCCATCGTTGTTAAAGCCTTGCAACTCCCCGTCTTGGGTCACCACGATGGTGTTGATCGCCCCCATGCGCTTGGCCAATGGGTCGACATGGTCCATGAGTTTCATGGCATCCACCTTGTGTGGAATGGTGACGTTCGAGCCCGCTATCCCCAAGGCCACCAGGCCCTTGATGGCCGCCTCCAATTCACCGGGTTTAACGGGAAAAAGCCCATAAGCGCCTTTGATCCCATATTTGGCGAGCCAGTAATTGTGGATCAAGGGTGAGCGCGAGTGGGCAACGGGCCAGCCGGCGACGCCAGCGATTTTGAAGGGCAAGGACATGGTGATCAATCGATAAAAGCAAAGCTTGAGATAAAAACAATCCCCGATCAGCACCAGGCCAAGCGGGGATTGAGCGGTTCGCCAATAGACAAACGTTCACATGAAACGGTTACTTCTTGTTCAAAGGCGCCAAAATATCGGTCACGACTTGTTTGCCGTTGACGATTTTGGTCATGTAACTCTCGCGGTCCAAGTCACCTTTGTCGTCAAAGCTTATATCCATCAAAATACCAGGGTAGGTTTTGGCGGAAAGGGTCAAACCTTTCATGGCTTGGGCAAACGCTTTAGAGTCAACTTTACCCAACTTCTCAGTGACTGCCTTCACAATGTACATCGAGGTGTAGCCCTTGATGCCATTGTGGTCAGAACGGAAGTTGAATTCCTTTTGGAAAGCCACATCAAACTTCTTAATACCGGCTTGGGGTGCATCGGCGGTCAGGCCCACATGGGCAATGGCGCCGTTGGCGGCGTCCCCAGCCAACTCAACCACCTTTTGGCTCGTGAGCACCGTCTCGCCAACCACAGGCTTTTTGTAGCCTTGTTTGCTCAGTTCTTTGAGCAAACGGGCCGACTCTTCCTCATTGGTATAGGCAAAGAGCACGTCCCCAGTGCCTTGCTTGGCTTTCACCACCGCAGAGCTGAAGTCGATCTGACCCGACTCAGTGGAGATGTCTAAACCGATTTTGATGCCCTTGGCCTCCAACGATTTGATGATCAAGTCACGACCGCCCTTGCCAAAGTCGTTGTTGACATAAAGAATGTCGACGCTCTTGGCTTTCATTTTGTCGCTGATGAAGTTGGCCACCTTGGGCATGGCACTGGCTTGCGTGAAGGAACTCCTAAACACATAGGGGTTGCCTTGCTGCGTGATGGCTGCAGCCTCACCACCGGTGAAGTTGGGGATCTCGGCGTTCTTGGTGACCGCCATGCTCACCAAAATGGAGCCGGAAAACACTGGACCCATCACAATATAGGCGCCATCGTCCACGGCTTGTTCGGTGAGCCCTTTGGCCACACCCGGATTGGACTGGGTGTCTTGGGACTTGTACTCGACTTTTCTGCCCAGGATACCGCCCGCTGCATTGATCTCTTTGACCGCGAGTTTGATGCCGTCGTCGAAATTGGTGCCCGATGTGGTGCCTGGACCGGTCAGCTCGACCAAGCCCACAATTTTGATGGGGCCGGCGTCTGCGGCCCAGGTGCTCACGCTCACCAAGGATGCAGCCGTAAGGGCCATGCTCAATGCGATTTTTTTGAATTTCATGTCTCAGTTCTTTGCTTAGTGTTGAATGAAAATTGATTCTAACTTTTATACGGGTTTAAAATCTCTGGAAATTGAACTCTACCCTCTATTGTTAAGCTTTAAGGAACTGAACAACTCGGTGCAAACACCAATATTTGACACTCTTGAGGATTTTCTAGATCTCAATAACATGGATTGCAGTCTTGAATCGCTCAGCACTCAAACCTCAACGGCATCCGATGCTGGGCAAACTTGAGTACTAAGGGCCTATTGGCCAAAGCGTGGACGGCGAACAAGCGCTTTACACTTAATCTTGCCAGCAAGAGCCTCTCCTTTCCATCCAACACAACCAGATCCCCGATATGCGAAGTTTTTCTCTGGCGTATTTGACCGTCAATGCCTCAAGCATTTTAGAGTCGATTGACATTGCCGAGGACTTGGGGTTTGATCGTGTAGGCTTGAGACTGCGACCCAACACACCAGGTGCCCCCTGCCAAACCTTCATCAACCATCCTGAAATCCAACACCTTGTGCTCGCTCGTCTCAAAGATAGCCCAGTCGAGGTCTTTGACATTGAAATCGTTCGCTTGGCCGAGGATTTTGAAGCGACCAATTACACCGCCCTCTTTGACGCCGGTGCAGCACTCGGCGCCCAGGCGGTCTTGGTCGCGGCAGACGACACGCAGGCATCGCGCTTATCAGAAAACTACGCCCAACTTTGTGAATTCATTCGGCCCTACGGCATGAGTGCCGATCTCGAGTTCATGGCCTGGACGGGTGTGAAAGATGCCCTCTCAGCCTGGTGGGTGATCGAGCAAGCGGGCAGTCCGACCAACGCCGGTCTTTTGTTCGATGCCCTGCACTTTGGCCGCTCGAGCAGCGAGTTGTCTGACATTGCAAAAATCCCAACGCGCTTGCTGCACTACGCCCAAATTTGTGACGCGCAGGCTGGACGGCATTTCAGCACCGAGGAGCTCATCCAAACCGCACGGCAAGAGCGACTCTTGCCCGGAGAGGGCACAATCGATATCCAAGGCCTTTTTGGCGCCTTGCCACAAGACATGCCCGTGAGCGTTGAAATTCCAAATTTTAAACGCTCAAGCGTTTTGGGCGACCGGGACTGGGCCGCTCAGTGCTTAAAGGCCTCCGAGGCCGTCCTTAACTCAGTCCACCGAATTCAAGGCTGAATTCAAGGCCGAGTTCAAGGTTTAACAAATTTCAAGGTCATGCGATCGCTCTCGCCAATGGCCTGGTATTGGCTTTTGTTGACCTCTTTGTTCACAAAACTCGGTGGCAAGGCCCAGACACCTCCGGGATGATCGGCATGGTCTTTGGGGTTGGCATTGATCTCAGAAGAGGCCTCGAGTTTGAATCCCACGGACTTGGCCAACTCAATCACATAGGAGGTGTGCACATAACCCGAACTGCTTTTGGGGTCTTGCACGCGGTCTTCGGGCAAGCGATGCTCAACGACCCCAAAAACGCCACCGCTCTTCAAACTGCGAAAAACACTGGCAAAGACCTGGCGCACACCCGAGTCACCTGCAGACATCCAATTGTGAATATTGCGAAACGTGAGTACCACGTCGACACTGACGGGTTGTGCGTAGTCCAATTTGTCAAAAGGCGCGAAGACCCCCATCACCACCTTGTCGTAGATTTGCGGATGGGCTTTGAATTTGACGTCAAGCAATTCACGGAAATGCATGGACTCTGGATTGGTCGACATTGGATCATCCAAACCCAAAATCAACTGTCCTTGGTCGTGCACGAAGGGTGCCAAAATCTCCGTGTACCACCCACCTCCCGGGCTCAACTCGACCACGGTGCTGTTGGGCTCAATACCAAAAAAGCTCAGGGTTTCATAAGGATGGCGCCACACGTCTCTCGTCACAAAGGCGGGGGTCCTGGCAGAATTTTCAACCGCTGCTTGGAGTGGGACACCGGCGTGCGCGCTCACGAAGAGGCCAAGACCCAAAAAAACAAACCACAAGGTTTTCATCGGTATGTCACTTTCATCTCGTTTAAGGTCAAGGGCAACTTTGCCAAGGCTTCCAAGGGCGTTTGGATGAAGGCGATGGCGCACAAGGCCAAGCCCGTGGCCACAAATAAGATGGCCATCATGTTGCGGCGACTCCCTCTGTCCCCGAGCCAACCCGTCAACAAAGACCCCGCACCAAAGGCAATGAAACCAGGGGTGGCATAAGGCAACAAGTCCCCATAGCTCATACCAAAAACGGGAGCGACCACCATCACCGCAGCGGCAAAGATCAGCATGGCGCAGTGGTCAATGAAGTGGGCCACATTGATGTAGCGGATAACTTTTTTAGAGATGGTCATGCCTGCATCCTTGCATTGCCGATCATGTGCCAGTCAGCCCTTAAAAAAATGCCATGTTTCATAGCGCAACCAAAACCTCGGTCAGAGAGTGTCCTTCGTAATTGGGCTTGTCGCCAATTTCTTCAAAGGGGTGTCCCAGTCGGTTGACCCAAAACACATCAAAACCATACCACTTGGCCGCCAACGCATCCCAGGCATTGCTGGAAACAAACAATATCTCCGCCTTTTTGACAGGGAAATTTTTAACAAGCAAGGCATAGGCCTGCGGTGCGGTCTTGAATAAACGCACCTCCTCCACCGAGACCACCTGGTCGATAAACGGGGTCAAACCATTGGCCTCGACGACGGTGCTCAGCATCTCGCCACTGCCATTGGACAAAATGGCGGTTGAAATGCCCTTTTCCTTGATGGCTTTCAACACACTCAGGCTGTCGTCAAACCCTGTGAGCTTGGCGTATTGATCCATCATGCGCTTTTCATTGGTGGCGGACAAAGTGAGTCCCAAGCGCTTACTGACATAGCGCAAGGAGCGAAGGGTCAACTCCCAAAACGGCAAATAATACCGGCTACCCGCTGGATCAGGATCACTCATGGTGACGAGTCGCGTGTACTCAATTTGACGATCTCGCCATAGGAGGGCAAAAGCCTGCCCATGCCCTGGAAAGAGCTCCTCGGCCAACTGCCCCATGGAGTAGACATCGAACAGCGTGCCATAGGCATCAAAGGCGACCAATTTGTACATGCGCTCTCCTGTTGCGGACTCTGAAGACCTGGGGCCAATTCACCTTAAAACATTTCACCGTGGCTTCTGATCTCAATCTCCCAAGACCACGCAGCCTTGGGCTGCTTTAAGATGGCCATGTAGGTCTGGGCAATGGCGTGAGCGTTCAATGCGTCCTGGGCAGGATCTGTTTTGATCGCCCCGTCAATCACGAAATGGGCCACGTGAATGCCTTGGGGAGACAACTCACGGGCCAAGGATTGGGCCACACCGCGAACAGCAAATTTACCGATAGCAAACCCAGAGGAGCCGGCAAAGCCTTTGACGCTCGCAGTGGCTCCAGTAAAAAAGAGTGCGCCTTCTTGTTTGGGGAGCATGCGTTTGGCCGCCTCTTGGGCCGTGGCCAGCGCACCGATGGCCGTCGTTTGTAAGGCCTTGGAGACTTGGTGAAGATCCAAGGACAGCAGCTCACCCTTGACACGGGCACTCAGATTGAAGAGCACGACGCCGGGTTCACCACAAGCAAGGTCAACCCGGGCAAACAGATGCTGAATGTCTTCAATGGAAGTCGCATCCACTTGAAAGGCTTGCGCACCCACGCGATCGGCCAAAGGTTGGAGCTTGGCCATGTCACGAGATGCGAGCGCCACGCTGTAACCCGCGGCTTTGAGCTCATGGGCAAAGGACAAGCCAATACCGGGTCCTGCGCCAATGATCAATGCCACCTTTGAGGTCATGGGATGGGTCTCTCTTTTATGTTTAGCGCGGATCTTATGATTAAATCAAGTTTTGGGCGCGAGTGCTTCGATTTTGGCCGTCGCCGTGATGACAGGAGCACGTTGGCTAATTTGATCATACCAGCGCTTGACGCGGGGGTAATCTGTCAGCTCAAGCCCGACAAAGGCTGCACGCCACATCCAACCAAAATGCGCCATGTCTGCAATGGTGTATTCGTCCCCGGCCACGAACGCGTGATGTGCCAATACCGTATCGAGCAGGCCTGTCAAGCGCTTGGACTCTGCGACAAACCGCTCGATGGCAAAGGGCACTTTTTCAGAAGCGAGTTTTTGAAAAAACCCGGCATTGCCAAAGGCTGGACTGAGGCCTGAGGCATGGAAAAAGAGTTGTTCAATAACACGCGCCCTATTCTCACCCGACTTGGGTAAAAATTTACCTTCTTTTTCTGCCAAATAAACCAATATGGCCGCCGACTCAGACAACACAAAGCCACTGTCATCGAGCACAGGCACTTTTCCATTGGGATTTAACTTTTGGAAGAAATCGCTTTTTTGCTCGCCTAAGCGAATATTGACCGAGTTCAATTCATAACTCAGTCCCAGTTCTTGCAAAAGAATGGCCACTTTGAGGTTGTTGGGTGTGGCAAAAGCATAAAGTTTTAACATCTCGCAGATCCAATGTGTTCAGGTTCCAGATCAAATTGGCCACCAAGGTCTCGCTTGCCCTGTCACAAGAGGTGCCAATAGGTGCCAATAGGTGCCAATAGGTTCGAAGGGTGATTTTGTCACAAATGCCTCCCTCAACCCCGACTGAGATTGAGGTGCATCGGGTTTACCGAAAATACGGAGGCGGTTCAACCGTTACTGACCTGAACGCCCTTCCAAAAAGCCACATAACCGGCTATTTGCTGGGCTTCAGGCTTGGGGCTTGCATAGTACCAGGCGGCACCCTCATTGCTTTGGCCATCGACCACCACGTCATAATAGTTCGCCGTCCCCTTCCAGGGACAGGCCGTCGTTTTGCTCGAAGGCTTGAAGTATCGGGTATCTATTGAGGCGAGCGGAAAGTAATGATTACCCTCAACAACCACAGTTTGATCAGAAGAGGCTAAAATTTTGTGATTCCAAACAGCTTTCATGGGTTAACTTTCGTTTAAAAATATTTTGTCAAATTTCCAACAACCCATTATGCGGCAACCCGTTTACCACCATGTCGAAGCGTCTTTTAGCCCTGAAGGTTTAAAGGTTGAACTGATCAAAGGATTGGAAAACCCCGAGGCCTTCATTTCTCCCAAATTTCTCTACGACAATTTGGGTTCTCACTTGTTCACGGCCATCACCCACTTACCGGAGTACTACCCCACCAAGACTGAAAAGCAGATCACCCAACAATACCAAGCTGAAATCGCGCGGGCCCTGGGGGAAAACGCCTGTTTGATTGACCTGGGAGCGGGCAATTGTCAAAAAGCCGAGTCCTTGTTTGACGCCCTGAAGCCGTCGAGCTATGTGGCGGTTGACTTTTCCATTGAATACCTCCGAGACATCTTGCCCAAACTGCAAAGTAAATTCCCCACCATCGAGATGATGGGCGTTGGCATGGATTTTTCAAGTTTCTTGTCCTTGCCCGGCGCGGTTGCCCAAACCCGGCGCAACTTTTTCTATCCCGGCTCGAGCATTGGTAACTTCAGCCAGAGTGAAGCCGCCCATTTGCTCCGCCAAATCCAATCCAATGCCTTGGGTGGCGGCTTGCTCTTGGGAGTTGACCTGATGAAAGAAGACAGCGTCCTTCTCAAGGCCTATGACGATCCCTTGAAATTGACGGCCGCCTTTAACCTCAACATCCTTCGCGTGGTCAACCCTTTGATTGACGCCAATTTTGATGTGCAAGATTTCCGCCACACCATCACCATCAACCACGCCTTGCAACGGGTTGAACTCTATCTTGAAGCGGTGCGAGACGTGAACGTTGCGTGGACAGGTGGGAGTCGAAAATTCAAAGCAGGCGAATTGATTCACACCGAGAACTCCCACAAATACAGCCTATCGTCCATTCAAGCGCTCTTGAGTTCATCGGGCTTTGAGCGCTTTCAAACCTGGAGCGACCCGAAAAACTATTTCGCTTTGATTTATGCACAGTAATTCTTCAACCCATTTCCAAGGGAACTCCACTGTGAATGCTCAAAGCGAAGCGTTGATCAAACGCTTTCTTCAGTCCAGGCGCGAGAGCACCGATTTGCTCAAAGGACTCAGTGCCGAAGATTGTCAGTCCCAGTCGATGGACGACGCAAGTCCGACCAAATGGCACTTGGCCCATGTCACCTGGTTTTACGAGGTCATGGTGCTGCAGCAGTTTGAACCCGATTTCAAATTCTGGTGTCCGCCCTATGCGGTTTTGTTCAACAGCTACTACAACATCGTGGGCGACAAGCACCCTAGACCCAAGAGAGGCCTCCTCACCCGTCCCGCCTTGGAGGACGTCTTGGCTTGGCGGCAAAACATCGACGACCGAATGGTCAAGGTCTTGCAAGAGACCTCATCAGAACGACTTCAATGGATGGTGATGCTGGGCATCAACCACGAACAACAACATCAAGAGTTGATCCAAACCGACTTGCAGCATTTGTTTTCCAATAACGCCTTGTATCCGGCCTATCGAAGCACTCCACTTCAAACCACTTCGCCCAAGAGGAGCGTGCAGTGGATCCCATGTGAAGCCGGTGTTCAAAAAATAGGCTACCAAGGACCGGATTTCTACTTTGACAACGAAGGCCCTGTTCACGATGAATTGATCCAGCCGTGCTGGGTCAGAAACACCTTGGTGAGCAATGCCGAGTGGATGGCCTTTGTCCATGATGGGGCTTATCGTCAATCGAAATGGTGGCTTGATGAAGGCTGGAGTTGGGTTCAGCGTGAAAAAGTTGAAGCACCTTTGTATTGGGTCAAAACCGCTCAAGCCGAGTCCTACCAACAGTTTTCACCCCAAGGATTGTTGCCCTTGGAGGCCGACGAAGCCGTGAGAAACATCAGCTACTTTGAGGCGGATGCGTTTGCGCGCTGGGCCAGCGCAACCCTAGCAGGTCATGAGAATGCACGCTTGCCCACCGAATTCGAATGGGAGAGCATGGCAAAGTACAAAAGTCATCTCATGCAGGGTTTGTTTGCAGTCGTCTGGCAGTGGACCAGCAGTGCCTACACCGCTTATCCAGGCTACCGACCCTGGACGGGTCTGGCTGGCGAATACAACGGCAAATTCATGGTAAACCAGTTTGTTCTCAGAGGAAGTTCCGCTTTCACGCCCGCCGACCACACCAGAAACAGTTATCGAAATTTTTTCCCCACCCATGCGCGCTGGCAAATGACAGGGCTCAGACTGGCCAAAGATCCAGTCTGAGTGGGTGAACCGAACTCAAAATTCCACCGCCGCTCAAGCCTGTTGTTCATCATTGAAATGCTCAATGGTATGGATGATCTTTCGCATCAACAAAGCAAAGACAGCGGAAGGAATCGCGCCTTCGAGCATCATCTCGGTGTTGTTGGTGGACAGGCCCTGGGCAATTCTCTCCCCATAGCCTCCCGCCCCCACAAAGGCTGCAATGGTCGCGGTCCCCGTGGTCCAAACGGCTGCAACTTGCACACCGGCATACAAGGTCGACTTGCACAAGGGCAACTCGATGTGCCACAACTGAGGCCAAAACCCGGTCCCCAAGGCCTTGGACGCCTCAATGACCGACCGGTCAACCGAACGCAAACCCGATTGAGTCGCTTCGATGATGGGCAGCAAGGCATAAAGAAACAAGGCAATGAAGGCGGGTAAAAACCCAATGCTGTTGACGGCAAAAATCAAAAAACTCAGCAGTGCCAGGGACGGAATCGTTTGCAAAAGACTCACCCCATAAAGTAGCGGCTTGCCCACTTTGGGGACATAGTAAATGCACACCCCAATGGGGATGCCAACGAAAATAGCCAAGATCAA
>TBL_comb47_HYPODRAFT_10001326_pt1 | contig 32109 bp, 26 predicted proteins | sample TroBogypolimnion_40_FD_10682 | JGI IMG/M metagenome (IMG submission 10682)
CTCACAGTCGGCAGCTGAGGCTGCAATAATGGCCAGATCGATATGTATCTTCCCGGTATGTATGCTGCGGACCCTTCCTCCGTGTGAATGAATAACTACCGGAATGTCCAGTACCCCAAGAGCGATGGCACGTCCCAACTGGCTGCGAATTCCTGATGAAAATATTTTTGTTACAGTCCCGTCTTTCAGGTAAGTAAGAATCGGGTCATGACACTCATTGAGTGAAGAGGAAGCCAGGGTGATTTCACGGATGCCAAGGTTATGCAATATCGTAAGGGTCTGTACCAAAAGAATGTCTCCGTTTCGCAAATGATGATGGAACGAAACGGTCATCCCGTTATGCGGGTTACTTCGCAAAATGGCATCTTCGAGCGATGTACATAGTTTGCTCTGGTGTGGAAGGTAAGCCCTGTTCGGAGCAGGAATGGTAGGTTCATCCATCCAGCCTTTGCTGAGTTTTGTGAGCGCTCCCTGAAAAGGTTCCAATTTCCCGATTCCCTCAATGTATTCAGGAATTTCCCTGCCTAAACTATTTAGCATTGTACTGATTTTTTAATATTATCTTTAATTATCCTACTGTAACGTTAGCCAGCTTAAGGATGTATTCCGCCCGTGTAACGATCGGGGCATCAATCATTTTCCCGTCGATAGCAAAAACACCTACCCCTGCTGCACTGTTTATTTTGAATTCCTTGACAATCCGGTAGGCCTTCCTCACCTCTTCTTCCGTAGGGGTATAAACCTGATGAATAATCTCGATCTGACGTGGATTAATGACTGCCTTCCCCGTGAATCCGATGGACTTGGCATATTCGGTCTCTTTCCTCAGTCCTTCTTCGTCGTTTACATCCGGGAATACAGTATCAATCACATCAATATGGCTTGCCTTTGCGGCCATGACAATCCGTTTACGTGCAAAATCTATTCCGGTGCCTTCAGGAGTATAAACAATATTCATGTCTGCCGTAAGATCCTGACCTCCAATCGTGATTGCATCAACCCGAACAAACTGGCTGGCGATATTGAACACATTCTGTACACCCATTGCCGTTTCAATCATGGCATGAAGTGTCATTTTATTGTGAGGAAGACCATGGCGGTCTTCAATCTTTTCAATGATAGTCAACAATTCAGCCACTTCTTCAGCCGATTCTGTTTTAGGATAACGAATAGCGGAAGGCTGCAAGGGCACTATCGCTTCCAGGTCGGCCAGTCCAAATGGAGTACTGAGGTGATTGATCCTTACGCAAACTTCTGCATCATAGAAATCGATCACCTTGATCATATTGCGGACTAAAATACGTGCAGCATCCTTTTGATTCAGGGCCACAGCATCCTCCAGATCAAGCAGGATACTATCTGCTCCATAAACTCCGCCCTGCTGTATCATAGCCGGATTATTCCCCGGAATGTATAGCATCGACCGCCGTTTCTTGTATGTATTTGACATAGCTTAGTTTATTAAAGTGTTCCTTCCTGTTCGCCGAGTGAGCGTTTGATCGCTGTTTCGAGACGGGCCTTGATGGTAGGTTCAAGGGCTCCCTTATCCTTAGCGATCAAATGAATATCGGTCAACTCATATTGATCGAGCATATCGACCACAATACGTTTAAAGCTTTCGCCAAATTGCTGCATGACTGTAGATGAGATCTCCAGCTTACGTCCCGAATTATCGGGAAGCGGTTCGATGAGAAAGATCACATCACTCGATTCGAATGTGCCTGACTGTGCGGCTATTTTTGGTTTCATAAGCTTAATATTTTGTTTCCTGAACAATCCTTTTTTAATGGTTCCTCAAAAGAAACGATTCAGGATTGCAATCTATTATTGAAGATACAAAAATAGGACTTTAATCCATCGGGAAGATGATCTTTCGCAATAAACAGGATAAATTCAAAGCTATAAAATTACCCGAATGAAATACCACCTGCCTCATATCCTACTTACCTCCCTACTATCCCGAAAGGAATGAGTAATATTTCTGTCATACCACTGTCGTACCTCTGTCGTACCAATATCGTAACAAATTCGTAACAAATTCGACACAAATACGTTCTGCTTCGAATTTGTTTCGAATTTGTTATGTATTTGATTCGAATTTGTTACGAATTTGTTACGACAGTGGTACGACAGTGGTACGACAGTGGTACGATAGTGGTAAAAGTAAATTAAGGAGAAATTCGCGCTCAATTCTCTCCCTGAACAGGAGAAATGACGAAGAATATATTGTTAATTCAGAATAAAGATATAGAAAAGTAGCTTCTGAGAGAGAAAATTGGTGATCATTTCATACAGGGACATAAAAAAAGAGGACAACTTTCGTTATCCTCTTTCGTGGGCGATGACGGATTCGAACCGCCGACCCTCTGGGTGTAAACCAGATGCTCTGAACCAGCTGAGCTAATCGCCCTTATTTATTATTAACAAAAAGTCTATTTAGAACTACTGACCCTCCCGGTTAACCGGGATACTCTGAACCAGCTGAGCTAATCGCCCTTTGTGTTGTTGTTTATTTGAACGCGCTTTGTTTTTTAAAGCGATGCAAAGATAGACTCCTTTTTGAAATGTGCAAAAGAATAATCAAAAAAAACTCATAAAACTTCAGCAACTACAAATGTACTGCCTCCAACAAAAACCAGATCGCTTTTGCCTGCACAGTCAAGTGCCGCAGAAAGGGCCTGACGAACAGTTGGATAACAGTCTCCCTTTAATCCGAATTTCTCAGCTTTAGCCCTCAGATCTTCGGGTTCAGCAGCACGGGGAATGGCTGCTTTGGTGAAATAATAGCGGGCATTTACAGGAAGTAATGACAAAACTTCATTCTGATCCTTGTCGTTAACCATCCCAATCACGATATGGAGCTCTTTCCAGGCGGACTGTTTGATTTGTTCGACCACTAGTTTTATACCTCCGGGATTGTGCCCCGTATCACAAATTGTCAGGGGATTGTGCCCGATAATCTGCCAGCGACCCATCAGACCGGTATTGCGGATGGTATTGAGCAAGCCTTGCCTGACAATCTCTTCTGTCAATTGCCAGCCTTTCGAATTCAACAGATCGATAGTTTTTAAAACAGTCGGTACGTTGTAGCGCTGATAGATTCCCAACAGATCGATCTTTAAATCAGGAAAGACCAGCTCATTATTGCTTTTAATATTCAGGCTTTGTTTCCCGTCGATCGTCAGCATGGAATAATCAGCCGCGTATTCCTGATCAGCAAAGCTCAGTTGAGTTTGCATCTTCTCAGCAATCTGTTCAAAGACAAAACTGGTATCCAATGAAGTTTCACCAATCACAACGGGAACATCCTTCTTTATGATACCACCTTTTTCGGCGGCTATCTTTGGCAGGGTATCCCCCAGTAATGCCATATGGTCAAAACTGATGTTGGTAATGACGGAAACTTCAGGAGTAATGATATTGGTAGAATCGAGCCTTCCTCCAAGTCCCACTTCGATGACAGCCACGTCAACCTGACAGCTTCGAAAATAGTCAAATGCCATTGAAACCGTAAGTTCAAAGAAGGAAGGTTCCAGTTTTTCAGTTTCGTTTTTTGCAAGGTATGATTCGGTAAACTGAACAACTGCCTCTTCCGAAATCATTTCTCCATTGACCTTGATTCGCTCCCTGAAATCCTTCAAATGGGGCGAAGTATAAAGCCCCGTTTTGTATCCTGCCTCCTGTAAAACCGAGGCCAGCATATGCGAAACAGATCCTTTTCCGTTTGTTCCGGCCACATGAATGGTTTTAAACGACCGATGCGGGTAGGCGAACATCTCGTCCAGGCGAATGGTATTGTCAAGGTTGTCTTTGTAAGCTGCAGGTCCAGTCCGCTGAAACATAGGCAACTGGCTAAACAAAAAATCGAGTACTTCCTGATAGTTTCGCATTCAAAAAAAACTTATTAACACCCGTTAAAAACTAGAAGCACAAAATTGAGAATTTAACGGATAGCAAGAGAGTTTTCCATTCTAATTTTTCTAAATTTATGGAAACCTTAATGAATACGGTGATGGTGAAGAAAAAGCAGACCAAAATTTTCGTGCTGGATACCAATGTGATTCTGCATGACCATACTAGCATTTATCAGTTTCAGGATAATGACATTGTGATTCCAATCACCGTTCTGGAAGAATTGGACAAGTTTAAACGCGGAAACGACCCGATTAATTTTCAGGCACGTGAATTTGTTCGCGAACTGGATGAGATTGTAGGCGACAAACTCTTCAATGGAGGGATTAAATTGGGTCCTGATAAAGGGAAATTGATCATCGAACCGGGAAAGCCTATTCCTGAAGAAATGAAAAACTCGTTTAGGGAAGATATACCCGATCATCGCATTTTGGCTATCGCCATGTATATCGGTCAGAAATTCCCTGACCGCCCGACTATCCTGGTGACCAAAGACATTAACCTCAGGATGAAGGCTAAATCCTTGAAAATTCAATCTGAAGATTACTACAACGACAAGGTTAAGGATATTCAGATGCTCAGTAAGAATGTCACTGAGTTTGAGAACTTCAGTGATATTCTGATTGAAAAGCTCTACAGTGAGAATTCGATTCCCGTTGAAATGATGGAGATGCCAGCTACTCCTGAAATCAACGAATACTTTATCATGAAATCTGCTAAAGCAAGTGTCCTGGGGCGGTATGACGGCGGAGTAAAGAGGATCGTACGTGTGGAGAAAAAAACGGCATACGGTATTAAACCCAGAAATGCAGAACAGACCTTCAGTCTCGATGCGCTCTTTAATCCGGAGATCAAGTTGGTTGCATTAACCGGCAAGGCCGGAACAGGAAAAACCTTGCTGGCTCTAGCCGCAGCCCTTGAACAACACAAGAACTTTGGACAGATCCTGCTTGCCCGACCCATAGTTGCCCTAAGTAACCGTGATTTGGGATATCTTCCCGGTGATGCTCAGGAAAAAATCAGTCCCTATATGCAACCACTCTTCGATAATCTGGCAGTAATCAAGCACAATTATAATCCAAGGAGCACGGAATACCAGAAAATTGAGGAACTGCTAAAAGACGAGCGGCTGATCATCACTCCATTGGCATATATCCGTGGAAGAAGCCTATCCAATTCGTACTTTATTATTGATGAGGCACAGAACCTGACTCCACACGAAATAAAGACAATCATCACCCGGGCGGGAGAAGGCTCGAAGTTGATCTTCACAGGTGACCTCCAGCAAATTGACTCCCCATATCTGGATATGAAGTCAAACGGATTGGCCTATATGACTGAGAAGATGCGGAACCATGAGATCTTTGCCCATGTCAATCTGGTGAAAGGTGAACGCAGTTATCTGGCTGAATTGGCAAGTGATTTGCTATAATAGAAAAAACAAACACAGAGGACACAGAGAATATATTTTCTCCTTTTAGCTCTGTGTCCTCTGCGGTTTATTAAGCATTTCCCTTTCATTATTTTAGTACTTTTGCGTCCTGAACATCAAATGGTGGAAAGGATTTAATGGATTATTCAGGTAAAAAGGCATCATTCTATACGCTTGGGTGTAAACTCAATTTCGCTGAAACATCAAACATAGCCCGTCGTTTCGAGGATATAGGATTCCTGAGGGTGGAGTTTTCGGAGCAGGCAGATGTTATTGTAATTAATTCCTGTTCGGTCACAGCCGAGGGTGACAAAAAGACACGTAATATCATTCGCCAGGCCATCCGTAAGAACCCCATATCGATGGTAGTGGTTACAGGCTGTTATGCACAGCTTCAGCCTGAAATCATACAGAAAATAGAAGGAGTTGATTTGATCATAGGCTCAGCCGGGAAGCAGAATATTCCCGACTATATTGGCAACCTGATCAAAAAAGAACAAACTGAAATTCATATTCAAGCCCCCAATGAGATCAGGAAATACTTCCATGCCTACTCGTTTGGTGACCGTACCCGTAGTTTCCTGAAGGTTCAGGATGGCTGCGACTATTATTGCACCTATTGTACTATTCCTTTTGCCCGGGGACGTAGTCGTAACGACAGCATTGCCAACACGGTTGCCGAAGCAAGAGTTATAGCTGATAAAGGGACCCAGGAAATCATACTAACTGGAGTAAATATTGGTGACTTTGGTAAAACTACCGGAGAGAAGTTCATAGACCTGTTACGAGGGTTGGATCAGATTGAGAACCTGAAACGCATCCGCATATCTTCTGTCGAACCGAATTTACTGACTGATGAGATCATTGAATTTGCTGCACAGTCGAAACGGATCATGCCGCATTTCCACATCCCTCTTCAATCGGGTTCGAATGAGGTATTGACACTGATGAAACGAAAATACAACCGGGAGGTGTTCGAGAGTCGTGTCACTAAAATCAGGCGGGAGATTCCACAAGCCTTTATTGGAGTCGATGTCATCGCTGGAACCAATGGCGAAACCGATGAGTTCTTTACTGATTCATACCGCTTTATAGCCGATCAGGACATAACACAACTTCATGCATTCCCCTATTCTGAGCGTCCCGGAACAAAGGCGCTTGAACTGAAACCAGTGATCCCTGTCGACGAACGGAAGCATAGGACTCAGCGTCTGATTTCTCTTTCAGAGTGTAAGACGGAACAGTTCTACCATCAACACCTGGGTACCATACACGAAGTGCTTTTTGAAGAACAAAAAGACAAAAAAAGCCTTTCAGGATTTACGGACAATTATATACGTGTCTATACTCTATATAGTGAGGGACTCGAAAACCAAATTATTCAGGTAAAGCTTGAAAACCTATTACCCAATGGGAATGTATGGGGAAAAATTATAGAATATTAGGAAAAAGGAAAAAGGAAAGGTTGATGAAATGGAACTGTTGTCGTGTTCACAACTCATAACCAACAACCTAATTATAACAATCACAACTATCAGAACAATCAGAACATTAAAATATCAACCATGAATCTCGAAATACTTTGCACACAGGTACAGGAATTAGCCAGGGAAGTTGGCAGTTTTATCTTTGAAGAACGGTTGAAATTTACCGCTGAGGATATAATTCACAAGGGTAAAGCTGACATGGTGACCTATGTCGACAAGACTGCTGAATCAAGGATTGTCGCTTCTTTAAGGGAATTATTGCCCGGTTCAGGGTTTATTGCCGAGGAAGGAACAGCCAAAGACAATGGTGAAAAGTACCGCTGGGTGATCGATCCACTCGATGGCACCACCAATTATATTCATGGCATTTCGCCTTTTGCGGTAAGCATTGCCCTGATGGAAGATCAGGAGATCATTATGGGAGTCATCTACGAGATCAGCCTGAATGAAATGTTTTATGCATGGAATGGCAGCAAGGCCTATATGAATGGTCGTGAAATAAAGGTATCAAAAGCATCTGCTACTGCTGATTCACTCATTGCAACCGGATTTCCTTATTACGACTTCTCGAAACTTGACAACTACCTGGAAGCAATGAATTACTTTATGCGTAATTCACATGGGATGCGCCGTCTTGGTTCAGCAGCTACTGATATGGCCTACGTGGCCGCCGGAAGATTTGAGGGATTTTACGAACATGCCTTGCATTCATGGGACGTAGCAGCAGGAATCATCATTCTAAAGCAGGCAGGTGGAAGGGTCTGCGACTTTAATGGTGGTGAAAACTATCTCTTCGGAGGTGAAATGATTGCCTGCAATGCCAATTACTTTGATGAGTTTTATGCCATCGTGCATAAACATCTTGGAATAGAACAATAGGAAAGAGGAATAAGGAAAAGGGAGTTCTAGCCGATCAAATAGGGTACATTTCCTTTTTCCTCTTTCCTTATTCCTATTTCCAGTGATTTTTTTGCTAAATTGCATCAACCTAATACTCATGATCATGGCCGAACAAGAAATTGCACTCATCAACAGACAAATTGAAAGTCTGACTGCTAAAAACTTCGATCTTGAAGCCTGGAAGAGCCATACCATCCTGTTTTTGGAACGAATCTTTGGTAAGGAGAGTACCCAGGTAACTATGATCAAGGAATTAAAATATAATTATTCAAGTTGGGCACTACGTGATGCAGCAGGGACCAATAAAAACGCTGATCCTGTTATTATGAAGGCCCGGGAAATACTTGAAGCTGCCAAACTGGAACTCGAACATCTTGGCCTTCCAAAGGAGGCAGCAGAGAACCTGAAAATATGGTCACTGCTCGAAGAGGAAATGACTGGGAAACAAATCAGCGAAATCAAACAGATTCTTCAGTCAGCAGACACCGATAAATTGGAGAAAATAGCCAATATTATCTATAGCCTCGAAATGGAAAATATGTCAGTTGTGCTGGCAAAGCTATTGATCCCATAATTAATAGGTATGAGTAAGCTGAAAGTTGCTATTGTCATCCTGAATTGGAACGGAGCCAAATTGCTGAAGCAGTTTCTCCCTTCAGTGATTAAATTCAGCAGCAATGAGTTTACTGATATTGTTGTGGCGGACAATGGTTCAACTGACAATTCACTGTCGATACTTCAAAATGAATTTCCAAGGGTAAAGATTCTTAATCTGAAACAGAACTTTGGATTTGCAAATGGGTACAATGAAGCCTTAAAGCAAATAGAAGCCGATTATTTTGTCATCCTCAATTCGGATGTAGAGGTAACTTCCGGCTGGCTGGATTCACCTATAAGCCTGATGGAGGCAGATGAAACAATTGGTGCCGTTCAACCCAAGATACTTAGCTATAACCAGAAGACTCATTTTGAATATGCCGGTGCAGCCGGTGGTTTTATCGACCGCTTTGGGTACCCCTTCTGCCGGGGCCGCATCTTTAATGTAGTGGAAACTGACCATGGGCAGTACGATCATGCAATAGATTTGTTTTGGGCAAGCGGGGCTTGTATGTTTGTGCGTTCCGGGCTATTCCGCGAAGCTGGTGGCTTTGATGCCGATTTCTGGGCACATATGGAAGAGATTGATCTATGCTGGAGGCTTAAGAACCGTGGGCACCGTGTTGTCTATACTCCTGAAAGTACCGTTTATCATTTGGGAGGAGGCACGCTCTCTTATGACAATCCGCAGAAACTATACCTGAATTTCAGGAACAACCTCTGGCTTTTGTATAAAAACTTACCTGCCAATCAGCTCTTCTACATTCTTTCTATCCGAATGATCCTGGATGCCGTAGCTGCCTTAAAACTACTGGCTGAGTTCAACCTAAACGGCATCCGTAGTGTATTGAAAGCCCATTACCATTTCTACTGTTCCCTTCCCAAACTGCAACGCAAGCGCAGACAAGCCGGGAAAGACGGACACTTCATACAGCCTGCCGAAAAGCTTCCAAGAAGCATTGTCTACCAGTTTTATGTCCGCAAACGTAAACGCTTTGGAGAGATAAAGTTTTAGTCCTTCAGATAATCAATCTTAACCAGGTCATCCCAGATAGGATCTTTCTTTGGGGGTGCTGCTATAATCTTTACAGGCACTTTTGTCACAGGATGAAGGAATTCAATCTTACGGGCGTGTAAATGAATCCCTGCATTTTCATTGCTTCTTGCTGCACCGTATTTAAGGTCACCTTTAATGTGAAGTCCAATACGGTTAAGCTGGGCGCGTATCTGATGATGACGCCCTGTTTTCAGGTCTATTTCAAGCAAATGGTAATGATTGAGTGTAGCCACATGACGATAATCAAGTATGGCTTCTTTCGATCCTTTGCGTTCCTTGTCATGGGCATGCGATTTGTTTTTCTCCTCGTCTTTCAAGAGCCAGTGGTGCAAGGTACCTTCTTCCAGGTCAGGGAGTTTATCCACCACGGCCCAATAGGTTTTTTTCATAGCTTCCTTATCCTGAAACATCTCGTTCAGTCGGGTAAGTGCTTTGCTGGTGCGTGCAAACAGGATAACCCCGCTTGATGGACGATCCAGGCGGTGGGGAGAACCCAGGTAAACATCACCCGGCTTCTTGTATTTCACCTTAATGTATTCCTTCACCTTGTCAATTAAAGTCACGTCACCGGTCTTATCACCCTGAACGATCTCGCCACAAGCCTTGTTGATGGCTATAATATGATTGTCTTCGTAAATTACTTCCATTTAAATTTTTAGATATATGTTATGAGCATGGGGCATGGGGCATGGAGTCTGATGCATTCAACTGCAATTTTACAGAAGTCCTTCCACTAAAATATCTTCATCCAGATCTTCCCAATGTATTCCTTCACCATCGCCAATAAGTCTCCAGTTATTTCTTTGTTCAGATGTTGCATCCCTCAATGAAGGAAACCAATCAATTGGAACAGAAAGTTCGCGTCCGTCATCTAAAACAAGATACATTTTAAAATCGTCGAACCAAATATCTTCAGCATTAGTTGATTTAATAAATACAGTAGGCATCTTTTTACCTCAAAGGTAATGAAATCTCCTAGTACTGCTCCTTCTCGTTAGGGAAATCATTCGATTTAACGTCCTGAACATACGAATTCACTGCACCCTGGATCTCTTCTGACAGGTTCAGATACCTTCTAAGGAAACGTGGTGAAAAGGTCTGTGTGATTCCAAGCATATCGTGAAGAACAAGTACCTGTCCGTCACATCCGCCACCGGCGCCAATGCCAATGACTGGAATCTTTAAGGCCTTGGCAACCTGGGTGCCCAATATGGCTGGAATCTTTTCCAGTACAATGGCAAAACATCCGGCTTCTTCCAACAAAATGGCATCTTCGATCAGCTTCTGAGCCTCAACTTCTTCCTTCGCCCGAACCGTGTAAGTTCCGTATTTATTAATCGACTGAGGCATTAGTCCAAGATGTCCCATCACGGGGATACCTGCTGAAAGAATGCGTTCAACCGATTCGATAATCTCTTTTCCACCCTCTACTTTCACAGCGTCGGCATGGGTTACTTTCATGATCTTGATAGCCGAGTTCAGCGCTTCAAGGGGGTTGCCCTGGTACGATCCAAAAGGCATATCCACTACTACCAGTGCACGGTTTACTGCTTTAACTACCGACTTGCCGTGATAAATCATCTGGTCGAGGGTAATGGGCAGCGTGGTTTCGTTGCCGGCCATCACATTGGAGGCTGAATCACCCACGAGGATAATGTCGATACCTGCCTGGTCGACCAGTTTGGCCATACTGAAATCGTAGGCCGTAAGCATGGCTATTTTCTCGCCCTTCCGCTTCATTTCCGAAAGTACATGGGTAGTTACCCTTTTTATTTCTTTATAGACTGACATAAGCGTTTGTATTCAATTCGGCTACAAAAGTAAGAATTTATAGCTTGGTATATCCGCTTTCTTTACCGCAAATGATTTCAACACAGTGTTAGTATTAAAAAACAAGCATGAAATAGTTAAATATATTTAATTATGCAATATTACGGCATCATTATTGTTATCTTAGCATAATCCAAATAAACTAAAAACACCAAAAACATGAAACGATCACTGCTTATGCTTTGCATTCTGGGAACCTCTCTTGTTGCTAGCTCTCAGGAAAAGAGTTTCGATTTATCCAATTACAAATTTCCCGATTACAAACGACACGAACTGGAGTTTAATTTTAACTCAACTGGCAGTAGCCTGATGAACACTTCTGAATCACCTGATTATTCAATTAATGGAGTAATCACTAAATATGATTATTCTTCTTTCAACTCACAATCAAGCGCTACGCTCGATTACATTTATAATTACCTAACCAGAAAGCGCATTGACTACTTACACTCCAATATTTCCGGCAATTATAATTATTCGACCACAAATGATATTAGTAATAAAACGAAAGAGTCTGATCCTGATTTTGATCTCACTTTAAACGGATCAAGAACCTTATATTTGAATGAAAACAATTTCTTTTTGGAAGGGGAGACATACTTAAACTTCCATCAATACAATTCAAATAGAACAGTTAACAATCAGTACAATACGAAGAACTTGACGAATTACTTAGATCTCTCCGTAAGCCTTGGAGTAGGAATTGGTCGGATGGAGATGGTAAGCGACTTATGGCAGGCTTATTATATCCTTGAAAAACTAAAGAAACAAAAGTCACTTTCCAAAGAACTGACCAATGAAAACGTTTACGACTTTGCCTATCTGGCTTCCAGATTAAAGAATAAACGGTTCTTTGATGCCAGGCTCCGAAAAATAGCTGAACTCCAGTCACTCGATTCTTTGCTTCACCAACAAGGACTGATTGCTGATACTGACATCAGCTATTTTACTACATTAAACGACTATTGGAGTTATGGGAACTTTCAGGACCGGCAATCGGGAAGAGTTTTAAAATTCTGGATATCACCAGAATATGCAAAACAATATAGCAGAGCCAGTGGCTACGCTTCTTCTCTTTCCTCTAAAACAAGTCTGAGTTCGAATATCTCGTTCAATTGTACCGAGCAATTGAATCTATTCTGGGAACGCCATTTTAGCGCTTTACTTTCTAATGATACAAGGATTGATACCACTGGTAAAGATTACTCAGGTTATCCTGCGAATAACCTGATGGCCAATGCAAATTTTGGCTATGGCTTCTTCCCCGACTCCAGAACTTATATTTCCGGATACCTTGGCTATACGGGACAAACATTATTTGTTACCAATTCAACCAGTTACTTACCGAATCTATGGATGAATATGGTTTATATTAATTTCAAGGGTTATTACTATATTTCGCCACAACTTCAGATCACAGGGACCATTAATTTCTCATACAGAGATAAAGGAATTAAAATAACTAATGAATTTGACACTTCATATAATCTTGGCCTTCGATACGCCATATTTTAAATCAATCAATTCATGAGCCGGTTCTACTGAACCGGCTTTTTTGTTTCTGTTCTTCCTTCAGCTCCTGAAATTGCGTTACTCATAATACAATGTGAAGATAAATCAATTCATTATAAATACACTACAATTCACAATTGGGTGAATCTCCTGTATAGAAGTTCAATGCCAGAATTCTCCCAACTTAGATGATATACTTTTGTGATAGAGAACAAACGTAAACCATTGTCACCCCCAAGGTTTACATACGATACAACTCTGCGCGTAATTTCCTATTTCCTGTCAAATAAATTACCAATATAAATCTTTGTCAATTCAGTATGTTCTGAATCTTTGCTTATGACTTTAATATAATAATCTAATGGTGAATGAACAATCATTTCAAATTTATTGACGGTTACAGAATCCAACATTTGACCATTTGCATTTATTTTTATCAGCGTAGACTTTTGATTTTCATTCGGGAAACCAATTGAACCTTGAATTATAATTTCGTTTTGATCATTGGAAATAATTCGATCCAGCCAACTATTTGTCGAATAACCAAACCTTTTGGTCCAAATGGTGTCTCCACTGGAACTTGTTCTTATCATCTGACAATCAACAATATTTGGGTTGGAAGCTCTACCTGTTCTTCCAATGATCAGAAATCCATCATCGGCTAATTGTGCAAGATCAAAGCCAGATTCCTCAAAAGGATATTCACTGTGTTTATAAGTTTGACTTAAAAGTTCATTCCCATTTGAATCATACTTTTTTAAAAAGATCTGCTCTCCGTCATAAGATCCGGTAATTGCATATCCCCCGGTTGATGTTGATGCAATTTGGCTTGATGTGTATTTAGAGTCATAAATGCTTTTTGACCACACCAGATTGAAATTTTTGTCAAGTTTTATTATTTTGAATCCGAATAAAATGTATCCCCCATCCTCTGTCTGCAGTGCATTTGATACAGACATGTCATTAAATACATATTTTTGGAGCTGTGTGCCATCTTGGGCTAAAACAACGACCAATGCGGAATAATATAGAAGATCTCCTCCTTCCGTAATTGAACCAATACAAACATATTTTCCATCATTCAACTGAAAAACCTTTACCATTTGTACTGAATAATTTGAACTTCCCCATACTGAACCAAAAATAAGATTCCCCCAATTGTAGTTGTTTTTTGTCCACTCATTATTCAGATTCACATCAGTTTTGACCAAATCATATTTATCATTTGAGCGGCCAGAAATAAGTAATCCGTTGTCATTTGTAAAAAATATGTTGTCAACATTGCTGAACTGAAAAGTTTTAACGGATTGGATCACCTTGTTTGGCTCGTTTGATACTTTTTTACAACCAAGTATTAAGATCAAAGACAAACATAAAGCCAGCATCTTATCTTTCATAGATTTAGTTTGTGTTAAGATGCATTAACATTCAAAAAGGTTGCGTTTTTCATTACATAACAAAAAGGAATTGGGCAAGGTTTTTGCCGTACACAGCCTGTAATCGAGTGCCTGTTTAAGTATACATTTCGTATAAAATAAGATTATCCTAAGTATACCTTATTTATTCAAGAACACACAAGGTACACACAAGGTATATTCAAGGTATACACAAGGTATACACAAGGTGACAATCGGGTATAGCCTTGGAGCCATGGAATCCCCGCCCGGCTGAAGGTTTGAACGGTTTTTCCCTTTAGGGAAACTAGAGGCCTCTAACCCAAATTTCAAAACAGATTACAGTGAGAATTTTCAGGATAATTACCTGACAGGCAAGTCAAAAAGCAGGAATGGCAATGAACCGGCAGGTGTGATGGCCTGCCGGTTCAATGCCATTGCTGCATTTGTTTATTGTCTGGTCACGGTTAGCATCAGCGTATCGGCATTGAGTCCTGTAAAAATGCCTAAGCCGTTATTAATATTTGTAGCAGGATTGGTCAGGTTTTGAGAGCTATTCCCGCTGTCTTTATACAAATCAGTATAGTCGGCATCAAGATGGTAAAGAATCAATCGGTGCCTTCCAAGGTACTGGAAATTCATTGGAGGGATATCGTATTGATCCACTTGCATGGGTTCGTTACGGAAAAATCTTCCGGGAGCGTTACCACTGCCAAAATTATTAATCGCAACAGGTGTTGTTTCTATGTTTTCGATCACAACCATGTAATAACTCAGGTCGGTATTGGTCCAGGTAAGCTGAACAGGATCGGGCATCGACGGTCTTGTAGTCGGAAAACTGCCTGAACTAAAAGTTGGCATAGCAATTTGAGTGACCGATTGCTTATAATTAGCCGGTTTGGTTGGGATTACGGTTGAAGAAGTCACCAGCTGATTGTTGTATTTAAATTCAAGGTTATAGGTGATTCCCTGCTGGGGCAAGAATGTTTTGTCTGTATACACGCCATTTCCAACCGAAGGAAGAATCCGTGTCTGGGACCCAAAGATTATTTTCACCTTCAGAGAATCCAGATTGTCGTTTGAAAAGACCACATTGCTGTCGGAAGGGGTCTTCCTGGATATCTTTACTGAAACAGGCTGGTTATTAATCAGATAGGATTCAACAACAGGAATGTCATTGAAGGCAAGTTTTTCATTTTCTTTTTTACAGGAACCCATAGCAACGAAAAATAATATCAGGAATAATAGTCCCTTAACACCTGTTGATGAATTTCGCCGGGTTCTTCTGCTTGAAGCCTTATTCGGGTAATCGGTATATATATTGGAGTTCATCTTATTTGAGTTTGAGGGTGAGTGTCAGGTTTGGAGTAATTCCTAAGAACTGCTTGTCAATTGAAATAATCTGGCCATCCGTTATCTGGTATTCCTTATACCAGGTGTTCTTACGGTCGTAGACATTAAACAAAGAGAAGCTTATATTTCCTCTTTCTTTCATCCCATTAAGCGATTTGAGGAGATAGTTGACAGCAAAATCCATGCGGTGATAATCAGGAAGTCTTCTGCTGTTTTTCGTTCCTGCAGAGATAAACGTTTTTTCAGTTCCATCGAGCAAGGTGATGGTGTAGCCTCCTTCGGGGGCTGTGTAAGGCCGGCCTGTGGCATAGATCCAGGTTGCCGAGAAACTCCATTTCTTCCATTTATAGATGCCTATGATTTTAAATTCGTTGGGGACGTCCTGATCGGCATCAAAAAAGTTCTTCCCATATACATCAAACTGATTTCGAACCTGGGATAAGGTGTAGGACACCCATCCCGTCAGGTTTCCTACCTTTTTCTGGGCGAAAAATTCTATTCCACGTGCATAGCCTCTCCCGGTATAAAAATCCTGTTCATAACCCGATTGCCGGTTCATAGGGCCTTGATTAAACCTCAGGGTATATTCAGAAAGATCGGAAAGTTGCTTGTAGTAGGCTTCAACGCTAAAAAGGAAATCGGAGGTTTCGTAGTTTATCCCCGTAATGTAATGGATTGCACTGCTGACCGGCACCTTCTTGCCATCAGAGAGAATCCAGAAATCGGTACTACCCGACAAGATGTCTTCGCGCGTAATCTGGTTGGCAAACTGGTAGTATTTTCCCCAGGCTCCCACGACCTTAAGTTTATTATTAATGGCATAGGTGGCCGACAACCGGGGTTCAGCATATTCCTTTGCGGTTATATCATAATAGGTTGCATGTATTCCGGGGGTAATGGTAAGTTTATTATCCAGAAGTCTGAATTTATTTTGAAGGTAACCACCCAGAAGTTCTCCTTTATTGTTAATGTTGAGGATTGAAGAAGTATCGTTCTGGCTGTAGGAATATTTAATGTTATAGCTGGTTAGTTTAACCCCGAAGCCGATTTCGTTTTTCGGAGTTACATTCCAGGTATAGTCAGAACGAAAGCTGTAATCCTTTAGATTGTTAGTTTCAATCATCCCCTCCTTTATTGTTTCTTCAGTGGAATCTGCTTTCATCACTGTGCGGTTGGTTGTTCTGTCCCGGTCGCTGTAATAGTTTGAATAACTGATCAGGGTATTGCCATAAAATTTTTCACTCCATCTGCGCGACCACTTCAAACTAGTTCCAAGGTTTCCATAGTTGGTCAGGTCGCTGTTGTTTGAGTCAAAGAAACGGTTAGTCTCACCCCCGAAATTTGGCAAATTTAGTTTTACACTGTTATCGAGATTGTCGGTGCCGTTAAACAGACTAAACGAAATAACATCTTTGTCATTGGGACGGTAGGTCATTTTTGAATTCAAATCATAAAAATAAGAAGAGATGGTGGCAGCAAAATTATTGCCCCCAAATCTCCCTCGTCCTCCTCCGGGACTCTGAACCGCCTGAGGCGTATTATTGAATTGTTTGAATATCTCGTTATAGATAGGGCCTTTATATGATTTTCGAAAGGCAAAAAAGGAAGTAAACTTATCACCGATAGGTACTTCGGCATAAACGTTAGCGCTCAGCAAGCTCAGATCTCCACCCACATTAATGTCTTTTGAATCTCCATCCTTTCCGGTTATATCCGTAACGCTGGAGAGACGGCCTGCATATTTAGCTTCGAATCCACCTTTATATAACTGAACATCTTTCACGGCATTGGAGTTAAATGCAGAGTAAAATCCATACAGGTGATCGACATGGTAAACGGTAAATCCATCGTACAGAATCAGGTTCTGATCAGGTGTACCGCCACGGACATAAAGCCCAGAAGAACCTTCGTTTGCAGCTGAGACACCCGGCATAAGCTGAAAGGCACGCAAGATATCCTTTTCACCGATATTGGGTAGTTCTGCAAGTTTCTTAGGGGTCATCTGCATGGTGCTGATCTGGTCATTGTTATTCATGACCGTGTTCTTTATTGCTTTCACATCAACCTGCTCCACTTCAATGCTTTGAGGACTAAGCGAATAGTTCTGTTTAGTTTTTGGCATCTCAGGCGTCAGAAACATGAAACTTGTTTTATATCCAATCGAAGAAATAACAACAGTGGACGTGTCTGTTGGTACATTCTGCAGGGTGTAATAACCATCCTGATTGGTTTGTGTTCCTTTGTTGGTTCCGGGAATATGCACAGCAGCATAAGGAACGGCCTCCCCTGTTTCCAAATCTGTAATTTTCCCGCTAATCAGAATATTAAAGTTTTGAGCTTTCCCTGTGAATGTTTTATAGACTTCCACTTTTGCACCAATGGTTCCTGGAGTTCTGTTTTTACCCACAATGTTGATGATGTGATCAGTTCCCTGATACCATTCGAGCTTTGAAACAAGGCACCAACGATTCAATAACTTGTCAAGCGGCTGATTAACTGTGTTTTCATCCACATTAACTGTTGAAAGCTTATGCCTGTTGAATGTAAACAAAACATTTTTGTCAAGTGAGATACGGTCGAGTACCTGATCCAAAGATCCGTAGTACTGTTTGTTAATTATAATCCGTTCGGGAGACTGAGCGGATGCAAACAACTGGAATATACAAATAAGCAGACTGGTAACAGCGGTTTTCTTAGCGAGATGCTTCATTTTTTAGCCAGTTTTATGGATTGTTACTAGCGGCAAATGTTAGGAATGAAAATCAAACAGTAAAATTAATCGGGTGAATGAGGTAAATGTACCGCCGAATGGGTCAAGATAGCATGGATACTGATACCTTACAGTTATTTACTGGCCTTAAACCGTATCATAAAATCACTTCTGTATCTAATTCCAAGGGGAAGGTCACTATTCTGAAGCTGAACCCGGTTATTGCGAATCGATTTTATCTGATTCAAAGGAATTATATACGAACGGTGAATGCGTACAAACTTTTCGGAAGGCAGCATTTCCTGAATAGCTTTTAGGCTCATCAACGTAATGACTGGCTTTTTACCTGTTATGTGGATCTTGATAAAATCGTCGAAACTTTCGATGTATTCGATCTCTTTAACCGCTATTTTAATCAAGCTATACTCTGACCGTACAAGAATACATTTCTCGGCATTATTCACGTTTCGGTTTAAGAATTCCTTGTGATCTTTAGCTTTATTAACAGCCAACAGGAAACGACTGTACTCAATGGGTTTAAGCAAATAGTCGATTGCATTCAGATTGAATCCTTCCACTGCATATTCACTATGAGCAGTGGTAAATATGACCATTGTTTCCTGCTCAACTGATTTGTAAAAGTTTATTCCTGAAATGTCGGGCATCTGGATGTCGAGAAACAACAGGTCAACTGAAAAATTCTTCAGGTATTTCAACGCATCAAGCGGATTCGTAAATGTTTTAAGAAGCTCTAATCCTTCAGTATGTGCGGCATGATCTACCAATAATTGGAGAGACAATGGTTCATCGTCGATGGCGATACTTGTAATCATATCAATTCCAATTTCAGGTTAACTTCAAATGTTTTATCAGTCTGGCGAATTTTAAGACTGTGATTTTTCTTGTAAATCATTTCAAGCCTCTTCCTTGTATTTTCTATACCAACGCCAGTTGAATCTAGCATTTCAGAGCCAGCGCTTAGCTTATTATTGACAACCGAGAACTGAAGCTGATTCTTAAGAATCGAAATATCGATCCTGATGATCATCAGATCGATCGCACTGGTTCCATGTTTAATGGCATTTTCGACGAAAGGAATCAGGATAAAAGGTGCGATTTGCAGTCCTTCAGGATTCCCTGAGATCTGTAAATCAATCAGATTGTTATTTGACAGACGCAAGCGATGAAGCTCAATAAAATTCTCGACATACCCCAGTTCCTTTTCAAGCGGGACAAATGGAGTGTGCGCATCCAGAATCACATATCGCATCAGTTTCGAAAGTTTCATCACAGCATCTGCCGTTTGATCTGATTTGATTGTTGCCAACGTATAGATTACATTTAAGGTATTAAATAAAAAGTGCGGATTGACTTGTGCTTTCAGGTACGAAAGTTCTGTATTCAATTTCTGTTTCTCAATTTCAGCTTTTTCTTCCTGTGCTTTTTTATATTCAAAGTTCATTCGTAATCCAAGCGATACAAACAGCACTACAATGAAAAGCAGAGTGGAATGACCAAACAAGGGCGGCATTGGTCGTGTGCCATTGGGCTGATGATTAAATAAATGAAAGCAAATAAATGAAAACAGAATAACTATCCCAAGACTTCCGATAACGGACAGTATATAGATAAATGTTCTCTTCCTCAGATATAAAAGTGGAATAAGTTTATAGTAATTGAGGTAATAGAATCCAATTGGAAGTATAGAAGTAAGAATACTTACCATTGGATTAAAAACCATCCTATCCGGGAATCCTCTGGGATGAGGTGGGGTAAATAGTAGTGGAAGAAGTAAAAGGCCTATCCAGACTAATATCTGGATAATTGCCGTTATTGCTTTTGGTTTCATTGCATTCAATTTGGAGGTAAATATATTGAAATATGAGTCTATTCCGAAAACTATATTTCTTGCCACTAAGTCACAAAAACACAAAGTCACACCAAAAACTGTTTAAATTTTATTGGATGGTTCCGTCAGGAACAAAATACAGGTAGAATATGAACGAAATACATCAATATATTGTCCCGTACGGGACAATACTACCGTGGAAAAGGATCGTTTTTCTACCCATATATTTTCCCTACGGGAAATTTAAACAGTCTTTTACTCTTTAAAAAAATCTTAGTAACGTAGATCAGCCCCGCAGGCTTAATCTTAGCTATCTTATCCTCAAAAAACTTCAGGATAAGATAGCTAAGATTTGGATCTGGGGAGCATTGCCTTGTTACTAAGGTTTTTTCAAAAAAGTAAGATCTTTAAAACTCACCATTGACTTTCCTTTATCTAAAACAATATCATATGATCCAGATGGATGAAAAGTTTCCGAAAAGCAAAGAAGCCGGTTCAATTGAGCCGGCTTCTTTGCTTTTGTCAGGAAAGAAAATTGTCATCAATCATCATACCCTGATAAAAATATTCTTTTTATACATGTAGTATAGTAATGACCAAACGATCATGATGCTTCCTATGATGCTGACAATTTGGCCAAAGTCACCCAGGAGGATAGTCCATCCGAGCACGTATTTGGTAATTGCGCCCACATTGACCAAATCGGTAAGGAGGTAAATAAAGATGGAATTCATTCCGATTACCCTAAAGAAGAAAGACCATTTCTTCCAGCCTTTCACATCGATCATCCAGTAGAAAGAAGCCATCAACAGAAAGCCGATACCGCCTGTCAGAATATTAAATGAGCTTGTCCAGCATGCTTTGATTATGGGATAAAATGTACTAAGAATCAATGCGGTGGCAACGGCTGAGGCACCAATGATGTACATTGTTTTAAGCTTTTTAGGGTCAGCGGTCTTTTTGTCACGCAGGATATGGCCAGCAACTGAACCCATTAAAGTTACTGTAATAGCCGAAACAATGCAAAGTAATCCTTCGGGATCGAACACTGTGCGATATAGCCGTCCTGGCAATAGCATCCGGTCAATGTATCCGTTGATGCATCCTTCAGGAGTTAAGACTCCGGCGCCAATTCCGGGAACAGGGATTAGCAGCTGAATAATGCCGATGGCAAAGAGAATCCCACCGAGCCAGTATAGCCGTTGTTTAAAAGATTTGGTATAAATCACAATCATGGAGGCAAAGAAATAGCCAATTCCAATTTGAGACAGTACACTGGCAAAGCGCGGATTTTCAAAGCCATTGCTGAACACTCCATTGTAGATACATCCCAGGAGAATCAAGGTAAGAGCCCGCTTTAAGGCCTTCATGGCCAAATCTTTTTTGGGGACCTTCCGTTCGAGTTTTGAAACCAGTGCGAAAGGAATGGCTACTCCACTGATAAACATGAACAAGGGGAATATCAGGTCTTCGAAATGAAACCCATTCCAGGGTACATGATCCATTTGTTCGGCAAGGGTCTGAAGCCAGCCGGCACCTGTATATTTGGCAAGAACAGTGATCAGGGCGCCCCCTCCGGTTATCCAGAGCATATCAAATCCGCGAAGAGCATCGAGTGATAAAAGGCGTTCACGAGGAACTACCGGTGTAGGTTTGTGTTTCATAGTTAGAGTTTAAGATGGGATGAAGATAGTAAAAAAGAAGAAAAAGGAAAAGGGAAAGAGGAAAAAGGAAATAGTTGAATGGTGAAGGGAGAAAATGAGAGGGGGAGAAGATGTGAAGGGGAGCGCTGAAAAGGGAAATGGAGAATAATTGCTCCCGTCTCACCTACTCATTTTCACATTTTCTCCCCTTCTCATCTTATCCGTTTTCCCGAATTCCGCTGTCTTTTTGTCACGTATAATGTCAGGATAAACTTTTGTCAATGAAATCTGGTGTCAATTCTGCCAGATTCTTAATCCGGGGGATTATGGCACAGGGATTGATTAGAACTGATCGAGTTTAAAAGAAACTGAAAATATAAACTAAGAAATATTATAAAATGGGAAAAATTATTGGAATTGACTTAGGTACCACCAATTCGTGCGTATCTGTTATGGAAGGTAACGAGCCTGTTGTTATCCCAAATAGCGAAGGCAAACGGACAACACCATCGATCGTTGGTTTTGTTGAAAATGGTGAACGAAAAGTAGGTGACCCTGCAAAACGCCAGGCTATTACAAACCCTTCGAAAACGGTTTATTCGATTAAGCGTCTGATGGGCGAAAGCTTTTCGAACTTAACCAAGGAAATTAAGCGTGTAGCTTATACTGTAGTTCAGGGTGACAACAACACTCCAAGGGTAGTTATTGAAGACCGCAAGTATTCACCACAGGAAATTTCGGCCATGATCCTTCAGAAGATGAAGAAAACGGCTGAAGACTACCTGGGACAGGAAGTAACTGATGCTGTAATTACAGTTCCGGCCTATTTCAGCGATTCACAACGTCAGGCTACAAAAGAAGCCGGCGAAATTGCAGGTTTAAATGTTCGCCGTATCATTAATGAACCAACCGCTGCAGCTTTGGCTTATGGTCTGGATAAGATGCATCGCGAAATGAAGATTGCTGTATTCGACCTTGGTGGTGGTACATTCGATATTTCAATACTTGAACTGGGTGAAGGCGTATTTGAAGTAAAATCAACCGACGGCGATACTCACTTAGGTGGAGATGACTTTGACCAGGAAATTATCAACTGGCTTGCTGCCGAGTTTAAGAATGACGAAGGAATCGACCTGCGCCAGGACCCTATGGCTTTGCAACGTTTGAAAGAAGCTGCCGAAAAGGCAAAAATAGAACTGTCAAGCTCAACACAGACTGAAATCAACCTGCCATACATTATGCCGGTAAATGGGATTCCAAAACATTTGGTAAAAACCCTTACCCGTGCCAAGTTCGAACAACTATGCGACAAACTGATCCAGGCAACTATTGAGCCTTGTAAGAAAGCGTTGAAGAACGCAGGTCTACAAGCCAGCGATATCGACGAGGTTATCCTTGTAGGAGGATCGACACGTATCCCCGCCGTTCAGGAAAAAGTACAACAGTTATTCGGAAAAGCTCCTTCAAAAGGTGTAAATCCTGACGAAGTTGTAGCTATCGGCGCAGCTATACAGGGTGGTGTATTAACCGGTGAAGTAAAAGATGTACTGTTACTCGATGTAACTCCTCTTTCACTGGGTATCGAAACCATGGGTGGTGTAATGACCCGTCTGATCGAATCAAATACAACCATTCCAACCAAAAAGACAGAGACATTTACAACGGCCAGCGATAATCAGCCATCGGTTGAAATCCATGTACTGCAGGGCGAACGCCCTATGGCAAACGGAAATAAAACCATCGGACGATTCCACCTCGACGGACTGCCACCAGCACAACGCGGTGTTCCACAAATTGAAGTGATGTTCGACATTGATGCCAACGGTATTTTGCATGTAACGGCTAAAGATAAAGGAACAGGTAAATCACAGTCTATCCGTATCGAAGCATCTTCAGGTTTGACTGATGCCGAAATTAAACGGATGCGTGATGAAGCTGCTGCCAACGAAGCATCGGATAAGGCTGCCCGTGAAAAGGTAGACAAGCTGAACCTTGCAGACAGTCTGATTTTCTCTACGGAGAAACAACTGAAGGAATTTGGTGACAAATTGCCAGCTGACAAGAAAGGTCCGATTGAAGAAGCATTGACTAAACTGAAAGCTGCTCATGCTGCTCAGGACATTCCGGGAATTGATGCTGCAACGACAGAACTGAATACGGTATTCCAGGCTGCATCGCAGGAAATGTACAATGCACAAGCCCAAGGCGGAGCACAGGGTGAACCTCAACATGAACAACATGCCAATGCCAATGCAGGCGGAAGCAGCAAACAGGATGGTGAAGTTACCGATGTTGATTTTGAAGAAGTAAAATAAAAAGTCAGAAGTCGGAAGTCGGAAGACAGAAGACGGAAGTCTGGAGTCGGGAGATAAATTGTAAATTAGTAAACTGTAAATATAAAAGCCCTGTCGGAGATTCCGGCGGGGCTTTTTGTTGGCCCAAGGTGTACCTTGGCGGAATATATTCCAACATTAGATGAAGATGATTTCAAAACTGATAAGACATTAACAAAAGTTTGAATTGATGTTATTAATTGTTAATGATGGACTTAAATCAGCAATCACCTGAACAAATGAAAACTCCTGATGTTTTTTGACTTAAAGAGCATAGGCATGAAGACCTGTTTAATCAGTATTGCATTAATTTTTATCTCGATGACCAGTATCCTTGCACAGGATATCCAGAGGATTTCGAAAGCTGAGCTTAGCAGCATCTTGAATGATCCTTCGGATAAACTGCATGTGATAAATTTCTGGGCTACCTGGTGCGCTCCTTGTGTGGCTGAGCTTCCTGAGTTTCAAAAGACAGTCAGTAAGTCAGATCCTGCTAAGGTAGATTTTCTGTTTATCAGTCTGGATTTCCCCTCTGATGGCATTAAGAAGTTGATCCCCTTTATGAAAAAGAACAACTATACCTTTAAACTGGCGCTGATGACTGAAACAGATTACAATTCATGGATTGACGAAGTCGATCAGGACTGGCAGGGAAGTATACCAGCAACTCTCTTTTTTAATCATGCGCGCAAGGTTCATCGTTTTATAGCCGAACCAATGGATCAGATCAAATTAGTTAAAACAATACATTCACTTTTATAAATTAAAAACAACAGAAATGAAAAGGAAAGCAATTATTACCGGGATCATTTTAAGCCTGTTCGTTATTACTCAATTGCAGGCTCAGTATAAGGTTGGAGATGTTGTCAGTGATTTCAGCCTTAAAAACGTAAACAACAAAAACGTCTCACTTGCCCAATATCCTTCTGCCAAAGGATTTATTGTGGTATTTACCTGCAATACCTGTCCTGTAGCGAAGAAATATGAAAGCCGCATCAAACAACTCGACAGGGATTTCAGCGCAAAAGCTTACCCCGTAGTTGCAATTAGCAGTAACGATGTAAAAGTTAATCCAGGCGATTCATTTGAAGATATGCAGATAAAGGCCAAGTCTGAAGGTTTTACCTATCCCTACTTGTATGATGAGTCACAGGCTGTAGCCAAACAATTCGGTGCAACAAATACACCCCATGTTTATGTGCTGGAGAAGGAAGGTAAACAGCTTGTCGTAAAATACATTGGAGCCATTGACAATAATGCGGATGATGCTTCAATGGCTACTAAAAAATACGTAGAGGATGCGGTAAATTCGCTTATTGATGGAAAGAGTCCGGAGATCACTGCAACAAAAGCAATCGGCTGCGGGATCAAATGGAAAAAAACATCAGGAGGGAATACTTAATAACTGAAGAAATTTTAAATGAAGAAATAGGTTTTATTGATCGGGTGACTCACTGTCACCCGCTCAATAAAACCTATTTCAGTTCTTTCCGATAGCAAATACTATCCATCATACCAATGTATTGTCCGTAGTTTTTGATACTTTTTATTTGCAATTTAATCGGTCTATTTTAATATTACTTTTTGAACATTGAAGCTTTTCAAATTGGTTTTGATCAGATAGACTCCCGGTGCATTTCCTTTAAAGTCAATCAATTCTTCCTTATTCTGAATAATTTGTTTTAGAATGAGGTTTCCGGCAACATCAAATACTTCAAGACAGGCAGCCTCTGAAATTGTTCCATCAAATACAAGTTTTACTATTCCTGAGGTTGGATTTGGATAGATAGTAAAATCCTGTTTATTTACAATTGGGACTATTCCGGTTAAGGCATCTTGAGTCACTGTAATTATTTGTGGTTCAACTCCATCGGCTGAAACCGTAACTGTTGCATTGCGTATTGTATTATTTGGATTTTCTGTTGCGGTAAAAGTTAGTGCATTTGCACCATTCCCGGAAGTGGGACTCACAGTTAGCCAGCTTTGGTCAGAACTGGCAGTCCAGAGAACATTCGAAGAAATATCAACGGTCGCTGTACTTCCCTGATCTGGATTTACACTTGCTTTTGAATCCGAAAGTTTAAATCCGCTCATTTCAATAATATTTCCAAAACCGTTCCATGGGCTGGCAGCATAAAGCAAGGCGGTTCCATATGGTACATGAAGCGTACTGTGATGACGGCCCCAAGCGTAATCACGAAATATGTCATCAAGTGAACTTATCTCGAGAGGTACAGGCCACCATACTGTTACATTATTCAAATTATAAACGTTAGTTGATTCAAATGCACCTCCACCAATTGAGTTTACTGAGGAAGGAATAGTAACCGAACTCAATTTACAATTCCAAAATGCGCCTCCTAAGATTGAAGTAACCGTAGTAGGAATAATATAGTCTCCCGATTTCGAATTAGGGAATTGTAATAATTCAGTGTGGTTTTTGTTGAATAATATCCCGTCAGTACACGAAAAGTAAGGACTGTTCTCATCGACAATTATTTCTTTCACGCCCCAAAAAGCCATGCGTTCAATTGATTTAACTGATGAAGGGATGTAAATGGAACTTAAATTTGTACAGTTCATGAATGCTTCCAGACCAATAGAAATTACTGAATTTGGGATTGATAGTACACTTACGCCTGTGCAACCCTTAAAGGCATCTCTCCCGATAGAAGTTATGGATGTTGGCAATAAAATATTGGTTAGAGCTGCTATTCCTCCCATTCCTCCCCAGCTTGGATTCCAGCTTGGATAGCTAAATGCATAATCAGGGATAGTATTTTCGGGATAGTTATTATTTGCTGTACCGGTATATGAAACAATGGTAATCCCACTTAAATCTAATTGGGACACTTGATACATACTATCACGAAAGATTTTAAAATCGCGGGCATCCATAGAGCCGATAAGGGTCAGGCTGCTAACTGTCCTTAATATATCTCTAAATATATCATGCAAGCTCCCGGGAGTCATTCCCCCTTTCTTGTATTGATTAAGAGAAATAAATTGGTCGTCAAATCCATCAGCTGATACAGTTACTATTGCAGTGCGGGTTTGTCCTGTATTGTTTTCTACGGCATTAAAAGTAAGTTTTGTTTTTCCGGCTGCACCTGTAGTAGTTAAAGTCAGCCAGTCCTGGTCCGATTTCGCTGTCCATATAATGCTGGACGAAATTTCTATGGAGGTGGTATTACCCAATATGATTAAATTGTTTGATAATATAGAGATAAATGGAATTTCTACAATATTGGTAAACAACCCCCATTGAGAGTTAGCCTGATAGACGCTTTTTGACCCAATAGGTACATTCAGTGTGCAGGTAGTTTTATCTGTTTTGTTAAAAACATCTAAGGAAATGTTTAGAGGTATTTGCGTTGATACTGTTATTGAAGTCAATCCGCTACAACCAGAAAAAGCCGCAGTTCCAATTGAAGTTACAGATGACGGAATTGTTACTTTTGTTAATCCGACACAACCAGCAAAAGCATTATTTTGAATAGTAGTTAAGTGCGAAGGTAAATCAGCCGAAGTCAGACTGCTACAATATAGAAAAGCATAAGTATTAATAACAGTTACTGAAGAAGGAATGGCAACTCTTGTCAGTCCCTTACAGCCATAAAAGACATAATCTTCAATAACCTTAACCGATGAAGGTATAGTAACCGATGTTAAGCTAGTACAATCCATAAATGCATTTCCACTAATAGAAGTCACGGAAGAAGGAATATTAAAGTTGGTCAATCCAATACAACCATTAAAGGCAGACCATCCAATTGAATTAGCTGAGGAAGGAAGGACGATGATATGAAGACTTGTTTTGCCGCTCCATTCGGAATTAATATATGAACTAAAAGCCTGAATAGGAATTGCATTTGCTGGATAGGTAATAGTTTTAGAAGGCAGATAATTATATGGTCCCTCGGTACCTTCATAGGCAGCAATGGTAGTACCACTCAAATCCAAATCCGACAACAACATCATACTGTCGCGCATGGTTTTAAAATCACGGGCATCGATGGTTCCGGTTATAGTAAGGTTGGTTATATTTAGTAACTCAGAGGGAGTTAAGGCAGTAGAAAGAGTCCCGGCGTTAGCAAGATTAATGGTTTTCGAGAGCTGTGCGTATGTGCCAAAAGAAAGGTAAAGAAAGGATATAAGAAAGATTAGTTTTTTCATGGTTTTCAATTTAAACCTATTCAGCAGGGACTTTTGTATTTCCCTGAGTATTAGTTTAGCAAAACTAAACATATACAAATATAGCAAAACAAGTGCAATAGTTATAATTATGTTGAAATATAATATCAATAGCAATCTTAGGATATTTCTATCTTTCTTTGCCAATTTGCATTATTTCAGTTCTTTCCTGTAACAAATACTGTCCACCATGCCAATGTACTGGCCATAGTTTTCGGTTAAGGTATATCCTGCCCTTGTATAAAGCCTAATTGCTTCTACCTGACGAAGGCCGGTTTCGAGTATTGCATTAGTAAAACCTTGTTCAGTTGCCCAATTTTCAAGTTCTTCAAGCAGTCGTGCAGCCAGATGGGTTCCACGCATTTCGGGTAAAACAAACATACGTTTCACTTCAATGGTATGATCGTCGAAACGTTTGAAGCAACCACATCCAACAGGTTTATTTTCAGCATAAACCACCACAGCGTGATCAATGTGATCTATTTTATTGTACTGATGGTACAGTTTTTGCGTTTCTCCATTACGAAGAATCAGATCTTCGTCCAGAGCATTGACCATACTTCTGAAATCAGGATGTTCACTGGTGGTGCGAAGAAGTTCAACATTTGAATCTTTAATCGTATTCATCATGAGTAATATTTATCACTTTCAAAGATCTGTTTTTTTTGTCAAAGTGAATACGAAAACGTATATGGAATAATTTCATTTGAATCTACAGCATATGCAGAAAGTGCAGAACGGCAGAACGGCAGAAATTAGTGTAAAGCGGAAATGGAGTAAATACGAATTACTCGAATTAAAACGAATTACACAAGTTTGGACAGATTGACGGGATTGGGGTCGGGCGATTTTTAATCGCCTTTAATCTTCCGCGATTGCAAATCGCGGGACCCGCATCATGCCCTGTTGCACAAAAGATACCATATGAGCGCAAAATTCACCGTTTGGTGGCATGATCGGTTTATTGTAATTACCTTTGCTTAGGCAAAGGTGGTAGTATTGAAACTTACCGATGGTGAATTCAAATCACTGTATCGGTATCTTCTCTGTGAGTGCTACTTGAAATAAATCATTAACTTAGTAGTAAATAAAATAATGATATGCGTGGATTGATTATTTTGATATTTCTTCTTTTTTCTGGAACCCCGAGTACTCGGGGACAGAATACAACAAATCAGGTGGATGCCCAGGGACGGAAACAAGGTTTCTGGACAAAGAAAGATACTAATGGAAGGTTATTGTATCAGGCAACTTTCAAAGATGATAAGCCTGTTGGCGAAATGAAACGATTCCACCCCAACGGAAAAGTAAAAGCAAAGATGAACTTTGAAGCCGGCACAGGAATATCAGACGCTAAATTGTTTGATGAACAGGGAAACCTGATTGCACAGGGAAAATATGACGGACAAAAGAAAACCGGAGAATGGAGTTATTTTCTTGCCTCCAGGATCGTTTCGACCGAAACCTATGTGGATGGACTCAAAGAAGGTCTTTGCAAACGCTTTTATTCAACCGGTGAACTCCTCGAAGAATCAAACTGGCAGAAGGACAAGCTAAACGGGCTTTATCGTACCTACTTTCAGGATGGAAAGATCTATCTGGAATGTAATTACTCGCAAGGAAAGCGTAACGGGAAATTCAGGACAAACTTCTCAAATGGGAATCCAGAATTGGATGCTTCCTATACTGATGAGGTTAAAGACAACAATTGGAAATACTTTGATGAAACGGGCAAATTGCTTTATACCTTGAAATTTGACCATGGAGAATTGCTGAATCCGGCTGTTCAGGACAGTATCGACAGGCGAAGATCGAATACCTATAAAACAAAAGAGGACAATGTACCTGATCCTGAGAAGTTCATGCAAAATCCGGAGGAATATATGAATTTGATGAAAAATCATTAATAGCTGGATATGGAACACTATCTGAATATTAGAAATAAGAAAAAAGCCTGCCCGACACAGGCGGGGAATAGGAAAAAGGCAGGTCAAACGGTATTCGGAATTGCACGGCTTATCTTTATTATCTTTTATTTAATTGGGTTCAGCGATGTTGTATTGTTTGCACAAACTGTTCCTAAAAACTCTTATTGGGTGCAGTTAAAAGACAAAAATGGAACATCTTATCAGGTCACTCATCCTGAAGCCTTCTTATCTCAGCGGGCCATCAATCGTCGGGTCAGGCAGCAAATTGCAATTGACGAAACAGATTTACCCGTTTCTCAGGTTTACCTCGATAGTCTTAAAAACAGGGGCTTTGAAATCTTCCATACCTCGAAATGGCTGAATGGAGTTACGGTTCGGACAGCAGATACTATATTGATACAAAAAATTGCTACTCTTCCATTCGTTGTTTCGGTCCAATATACCCGTCCTGCAAACGTGCTTAAGTCAGGCAATATGAAATTCCGCGAAGAGGAAACAACTACTAATTATGATCCTGCAAATTATGGTTTAGCCATCAACCAACTGACGCAGTTGAATGGTGAATATTTGCACCAGCAGGGCTTCCGGGGAAAAGGAATTCTGATTGCAGAGTTGGATGCAGGATTCCTTAATGTGAATACCATCGCTGCTTTCGATAGTCTTCGTACTTCTGGCAGAATATTGGGGACCCGTGATTTTGTTGATCCCCGGGATGATATTTACCAACAGCACTGGCATGGAATGAGCGTTCTTTCATGCATGGCAGGTAATTTGCCTGGAAACTTCCTGGGTACAGCTCCTGATGCTTCATTTTATTTGATCCGTACGGAAGATGCTGACACCGAGAATATCATTGAAGAAGATAACTGGGTAGCAGGAGCAGAACTGGCCGATAGCCTGGGAGCGGATGTGATCACTTCTTCCCTTGGATACAATCAATTTGATGACCCGCGAATGAATCATACCTATTCAGATTTAAACGGCCATAAGACAAGGGTAACACAAGGGGCCAACATGGCTTTTCTGAAAGGAATACTGGTCTTTACGAGTGCCGGTAATGAAGGGGATAATGCATGGAAACATATTATTGCCCCAACGGATGGAGAGAATGTAATATCCGTTGGAGCAGTTGATATCAATGGAATCCGCGCTTCGTTCAGTTCTCTCGGACCGGCTTATGGAGGTGCAATAAAACCAAATGTTGCTGCAAGAGGTTTAAATACTTACCTGATAACAAGTACCGGAGTACCCGGCTATGCAAGCGGAACTTCCTTTTCATCACCTGTTTTAGCCGGAATGGGTGCCTGCCTGATACAGGCCAATCCATGGGCTACAGTAGCACAGTTAAAAATGGCCATCGAACAAAGCTCCAGCCAATACAATACGCCAGATTCCCTTTTGGGCTATGGAATTCCTGACTTTGAGATTGCTGATAAATACCTGAAAGTAAATCATTCAGCTACATTAAAACAGGAGAGTTCTTGGTCAATCTCACCAAATCCATTCCGTAATACTATTTTCATTCATAATTTGAGTCAGGTTTCATTAGACAATTGCCTGATCAGCATATACGACCTTCAGGGAGTCTGTCTTTGGCAATCAACTGTTAAAGCTTCCGAAACGATCATCCTGATGAATCTCTCCAACTTACCTGAAGGGTTTTTAATACTGAGTATCCGATCCGGAGAAAAAGAAGATCGGATAAAACTGATTAAGACCTTGTGATGAAAGACCAGCAATTAACACTATCTGAACTTCAGACACAGGTAAAAAGAAGCCTGGAAGATACATTTACTGCTCCGGTCTGGGTCATTGCTGAAATCAGCGAAATGACCGTCAACCGAAGTGGTCATTGTTACCTCGACCTTATGGAAACCGGTCAGGGAACCGACAATGTAATTGCCCGTTGCCGTGCAACGATCTGGTCCTATACTTTTCGGATGATGCGTCCTTATTTTGAAACCACAACAGGACAAAC
>TBL_comb47_HYPODRAFT_10001327_pt1 | contig 32102 bp, 25 predicted proteins | sample TroBogypolimnion_40_FD_10682 | JGI IMG/M metagenome (IMG submission 10682)
TCCTTTTCTTTCTCCTCTTCCTTTTCTTCTTCATCAGCTTCTTCCTCCTCTTCTACTAATTCCTCTTCTTTTTCCTCTTCTACTTCCTCTTTTATAATATTTACTTTTATATTTTTATATTCTTGAATATCCAATAATTCTAATTCTGTAGAATTTTCATTATTATATTCATCAATAATATTAAGAGAAATATTTCTATTATCACAAAGAGGTTCTTCTTTAATAATTACTTCTTTATAGTTTAAGGATGGTTTTAAAATTTCCAATTCTCTTTTATAATATTCAACTAATTTTTGACTTTTTTCCAATTCACTAGTTAAATGTTCTACCATATATTCCGTTATAACTCCTTTCAATCCATCTTTGATAATAACTCCAATTTTATTTAAAATTGGATCAACATTCAATTTATTTTCAAGATTTGTTAACGAAGACATTCTATTTAATTATAGCACGTTTTTTTTAAGCCATTTATTATAAATATATAATTTAAATGGCTCAAAATATAGAAGAACTAATATCCATTATTCAAGGACAGACAGACTACTCCAAGTTAGAAGCTAGAGAAAAACTTATCGAATTCAATATGGATCATATTAAAGTCATTAAAAAGTATTTAAATATACCTGAAAAAAAAGAATCTCAAATAAAAAGCATCCAACAAGAAATGTATAAACAAATGAGATTAAAATTAGATGATTCAATTAAAGAATTCAATATAATACAAGATAAAAAACTTGAATCAGAAATAGAGAAAAATAATAAATTATAAACTATTTAATAAATATTATATTAATTATGAAATCAAATCTAAAATAACAAAATCAATATTCTAGAAATAAACCCATAACATAAAAAGAATTGAATTTACACTTTAGAACTATTTATAATATTTCAGGTAAAAATTTATTACAAATAATTAATTCATTCTGTAAATAATAATAAAATGTTTTATTATTATAAATAGATATGTCTACTTATCTTAGTAAACAATCATATACAGATGATTCTACATTACCATATCATTTAAAAAAAAGTGGAAAGGGTATTGGTTCAAACGATGATAAGATGTTCGAAGCAGAACGAAATGGTCGTAATAATAAATTGGATGAAAAGGCTCGTAGTGATGCTCTTAAACAACAAACACAAAATGATATTAATGCTTTATCGCGTAGTCCAGAGGCTCAAAGAGTTTTAAAGGATCCATCTAAAACTAATAATACATGGAATAATGTACCCGTTTCTAAAGAGAAGTTTAATAAATTATCACCAATTGATCCCAGTAATTCTCAAGTGACATCAAGAACTGATATGGGTTTTATGGGTACAAGGAAAAAAACTAACATAAAATCCAATAATGGTAAAACTCGACGTAATACTGGTTTTAATAAATTAGCTANGCAAGGACTAAAACAAGAAGCAGAAGAAGAAGAAAGGAATAGACAATTACAAATACGAGAACGAAACCAAATACAAGAACGAAACAGAAACCAAAGACGAACGCAAAATTATGAAGACGAAAGGGTCGCAGAAGAAGCAGATGATCACCGCCAGAAACAGGAAGAATCAACACGGTTAAAGGGTGTATATACCCCCTCACAAAAATTCAATCTACCTACTATTGGCGATGATTCATATACTTCAAACGCAGACGATGAGCGTTTTAATCCATCCCGTCAAGTTAATTCAAATCCGGTGGATTTATCTAAACTTTTTGGAAATGATCATAGACATAATACCAGTATTCCATTAGAAACTAAACCTTTTTCAGGATTTGATGATGCTGATGATAAACCGTATGGAGAATGTACGTTTGTAGAAGAATGTTTAGCTCTGGGTTTTACCGATACAGAATTATTTAATTGCTTTAAACGGAGACATCATAAAAAGAGTGAGCATGATAATACAAATAAAAAGTCAGATGAAGAATTACATAGTATTTTAAATAAATGCATATCTATAATAAATACAACATCAACAATCACATCTTATCGCTACACAGTTGATTTTATGAATAATCATTATAGTAATATAACAGATACCAATCGTACTACTACATTAAATTCGTTAAATGTAGATGACATCGTTACATTTTATATCATTGATCATAATGACCATAAATATCTATTTATTGGAGGTTTACCAATTGATGAAAGAACTAATAGTGATCAATTACCTAATATAAGTAGAACATACAAAATAATACGAAAAATGGGCAATAATTATATTACGGTAATGGATGAAGCTACCGGAATAACATATGACATTAATATACGGGAATATTCCACCCCAAGTATTAATGGTTCCTCATATAGCGTGGTTATTGTTACTACTAGCGGACCATTATATTATTATACTATTAGAAAGATTACCGATCCATTTATAAATAATGAACATTTAGTGAATGGATTACGAGATCATATGTTATCTAATGATACACCTGCACCTGCACCTGAAAATAATTCTGATTCTGATTCTGATTCTGAATATGGGTCTGCGAATCATTTTGTAATTCCAACTGGAGATGATATTAGTCGTAATTCTAATGATGATGAATCTGGATCTGAATTTGGATTTGGATCCGAATCACGACAAGAATCTGAATTTGGACCCGAATCGCGACAAGGATCTGTATCTGGATCTGGATCTGGATCTGGATCTGGACCCGAATCGCGACAAGGATCTGTATCTGTATCTGAATATGGATCTGGATCTGAATTTGGATCTGGATCTGAATCACGACAAGGATCTGTATCTGAAGCTGGATCTGGATCTGAAGCTGGATCTGAAGCTGGATCTGGATCTGAAGCTGGATCTGAAGCTGGATCTGGATCTGAAGCTGGAGCTGGATCTGAAGCTGGATCTGAAGCTGGATCTGGATCTGAAGCTGGATCTGAAGCTGGATCTGGATCTGAAGCTGAAGCTGAAGCTGTTGTGTATGATAAAAATGCTGAAATGAAAGGATGTGGTGTTATTGCGTTATCTCGAAAAATTTCCTGGATTAAAATGTGGGTGTCATATAGCAGATTACAACAAGCTATAAATAATAAAGAAGAAGGTGATATTATCACCGTATTAACGAATGAATATGAAGCTCATAAATCAGAATATAAAAAATTAGTATTAGACTATAATAAATTAATTGAACCTAAAACAGAAAAGAGACCCACTAAGTTAATAAACGGTATTTATGACGCAATCAAAACATTTAATAATTTTGAAAAAAAACAAAATAAAGAATCGCGTATAATTACTTCTGATAATAGTAATAAATCTAGAAATGATTATATTAAAGCAGTAATTGAAAATATCAAAACAGAAGTAATTGATAAAGTTACAGCATATGATGTAGGTGTAATGCCTCTTGGAGAGAATAATGTAGATTATAAAGATATAAATCTTAGTAAATTTTGTCCTCCAGGAATCCCAAACCCTACAGATGTAATTGCTAAAGGTATAGACAATTTTAGAATTACTTATGATAATAATGATGATGTTAATAATAAAAGTACAAGTGAAAATTCATATTTACACAATTTAATAATGAAATCAATATGTAATTATGTTTATTCTGCAGAAGGAATGACAAAACAAACATCTGGACGCTTATATGGAACAAAATCTTTTTCAAATAAAGACAAATATACCGTTGAAGAAATGAAAACAATTATAACAAATGTTTTGAATGAAGATATTTTAAAAAAATATAGTAATAAATTATCGAATATTACATCTACATATGGTTTCAGAGGTGGAAATACTCTAAAAAAATATAAAAGAGTAAAAAATAGAACTAATAGATTGTAAATATTAATTTATAATATTTTATAATTATAATTATGGAAGAAAAATCTCAAGATCCTTTGTCTATTCAAGGTAATAATGATCCAGTTGATTTCGGTCCAAAATATTGTGATAGTAAAGAAAAAAAAGAGGGTTTATTAAAAAATAATTGGGAAGTCTGGGATCCTTCAAATAATATTAATGTTAAAGAAAATATTGAAAATCAGATGAAATTTTTAAGTAATTTTGAAATATGCGATGAACTTGAAACCCCTATTATAATTCCAACAGCATTATCTAACTTACTATATTATGCTATTAGAGATTTTAATAGTAATCCAAATTCAAAAAATCTTGGGTTAATATTGTTGAACTCTGATGTAAATAACGAGCCAGTTAAAGTACATTTAGGATATGGTACTAATGGGAAAATATATATTCAAGAAATAATTGAAAGTATTATTGCTATGAAAAATTTAGGATTTTGTATAAAACCTGATAAAGCAACTATATTTACAGCAGACGGAAAGAAAAATTATCTTAAGAATTTAATTTTAAATGCTATATCTACATTTAATCTTTCAAAGCCGTTATTATCAGTAGATGGTGTATTACGTCAAAAATCTCATAAATCTAACGTACAATATACTATTAATCAACGATCTATTATTATAAAAAAAGCATTAGAAACTATTTTATCATCCTATCCAGATTTAGAAAGTATTAAAACAGTAGGTTCTAAAGTCAGAAACGCACTTGGTGGTTCAAGAACAATTAAAAATTATAAAAAAAGAAAAAATATATCTAAAAAATGTAAATAATTTATTTAGAAATAAACTTCATAAATAATAATATTATTATTGATATTATTATTATTAGTATTAGTATTGTTGATGTTGATGTATTGTAACGATTTAGGTCATAATATTTATATATGTTCTTTTCTTGGTATTATCTAATATATTTAATTACCCAAACCAAATTTTTCACTAACAATTGTATTTTTATTTTGAGGTTGTTTCTTTTGAAGCTTCTTTTTTACTTGATAGCTATTACACGGTATAATTTTATTATTTATTATAAAATCATTACTATCTTCGTGAATTTCTGGCATTATTCGTGTTAACGGTTTATCGACAATTAAGAATAATCGATCGCTTTTTAATAATGATCTATATTCTTGAATATTTAGATTTCCGTAATACTTATCCAACATATAATACGGATTGGGTGCTGGTTTAATTCTAATCTTATATTCATAAATTTTTGAATAAATATAATTAATTAAATGATATCTTTCAAATTTAGTAGTACTATCTATATTTTCAGACATTAAATGAGCAACAGCACATTCGGGTGTGCAAAAACATCCATAAACTTGATAAGAATTATTAATAAAATATTTTGGAATATAAATTGATGGATTGTCGAAATCATATGTACACCAAAAACAAGCAGATTTTTTATCAGAAATATTATTCATTTGTAAATTTTGTTCAAGTGTTTTAAGTTTTTTCCATATTTCTTTATTATCTATTTCATTTAATAATTTATAATCTTCTTTAGTTGATAATAAATTTTCATTATCAGAGTTCGAGTTAGAATTAGAATTAGAATTATCGTGTTTTTCATATAATTGAGAAGGTCCTATATAATTTTTTATTTTTGTATTAGATTCCAACATTCCAAACGTTAATTCAGATTCAAAATTAAATGGATCTACTGTTGTAGTTGTAAAATTAGAATTATGAACACCTATATCATCCAAATCTTTTAAAGAACATTTTAAATGCATTATAATATTTGGTTTATCTTCTTTTTTACAATTAATTGGTAAGAAATGTTGAATAATTTTACCTCCTTTAGGTTTTCTTCCTCTTTTTTTACGCGGTTCGTCGTCTTCACATTCATCATCATTAATAATATTTATAGATAATATATCTTCTACGATTTCGGTACTCATAATACCGTTGTCTTCGCTAATGATTAATTCTATAACATCTGGCGGTTTCTGGTGTACAGATTCAAGTTCTACCTTGTTTTGTATATTATTTTCTAGATTATCTTTTTCTTCTTGTAATGCCTTTTTGGTTTTTCTTACTCTTTTTGGTTTTACATCTACTATTAATTCATTCATTATATCATTATAATTTATTACTTTAAATCATTTTTTTAAAGTAATAAATTATACTGAAAATTTTATAATAAAAATTATTACTTTAAAATTTATAATAAAAATTGAAGTCAAATAATGTAAGAATATCATTACTACATCTAATAACAAATGACAACATCTTATTCAAACGGATATCTCGAGATTATTCTAGGGTGTATGTTTTCCGGAAAAACAAGTCATTTAATTGAAATTTATAAAAAATGCAATTTTTGTAATATTAAAGTATGTATTATAAATCATTCTGCTGATACAAGGTATGATTCTACTATGATTTCAACACATGATAAAATAATGGTTCCTTGTATTCAAACTGCGGATATTTCAAATTTATGGTTCTCTGAAGAAAGCCCACAATATAAGGAGTTACATGAAGCAGATGTCATTTTAATAAACGAAGCCCAGTTTTTCCCAAATCTATATAATTGTGTTATCTCTATGGTACAAGAAAAAAAAAGAGTTCATATAGGAGGTCTTGATGGAGATTTTAATAGAAATAAATTCGGAGAATTATTGGATTTAATTCCTTATTGTGATAAAGTTATTAAATTAACTGCTTTATGTGGTATTTGTAAAAACGGGACTGTTGCTATATTCTCGCATCGTATAACAGAAGAAACAGAACAAACTGTTATCGGTTCGGATATTTATATTCCAGTTTGCCGTGAATGCTTTCATCGAGGATCGTGAATATTTTAGTTCCTTCAACCTTCAACCTTTTACATTTTATTAAAAAATTGAATAAAGGGTTTAAAGCTTTAACTTATTAATTAAATATATTAATGAACTTAAATAATATTCCATTTGTTGAAAAATATCGTCCCGTAAAGTTAGATGAGATAGTATTAGACCCTTTAAATAAAGTATTAATGAATAATATAATAGAAACCGGATATTTTCCAAATCTTTTATTTTATGGACCACCTGGTAGTGGAAAAACCACTAGTATTATAAATCTAATTAACGCTTATCAAATAAAATGGTATAAACAACAAACTAAGGAATTGATTATACATTTAAACGCGAGCGATGATCGTGGTATAGATATTATCAGATCACAAATAAATCAATTTGTAAACAGTAATTCCCTTTTCAATAATGGAATAAAATTTGTTATATTAGATGAAGTGGATTATTGCACTAAAAACGCACAACAAGCTTTACGTTATTTATTACAACATTATTCAAATAATGTAAGATTTTGTCTTATTTGTAATTATATAAGTAGAGTAGAAGAAATTTTACAAAATGAATTTTTGCGATTACGATTCAATCAGTTACCAGAAGAAGATATAATTAATTTTTTATCATCCATATCAACAAAAGAATCATTAAATATAAATAAAGATTCATTAATAGCTATACAAAAATTATATAAATCCGATATAAGAAGTATGATTAATTTTATACAATCCAATCAAGATATTATAAACTCTCAATTTTATATTATAGATAATAATATTTGGCAAAATTTATATGATAAAATAAATAATAAGGAAAATGTAACCATATTAAATAATATTATTCAAGATATAAGTATAAAATATAACATAGATAAAAAAAATATAATTAAATCATTTTTAAATTATATTATACGAAATAAATCAGAGTTTATTTCTATTAAATTTTTAAATTTTGTTGAAAATATTATGCATTATCAAGATTGTAAAAATTCTCATTATATACATTATACATTATCTACATTATCATCATTTTCAATACTTTAATAAATTAGTCGGTTAATTAGTAAATTAGTAAATTAGTAAATTTTAACAATTTTTTGGAATAATTAGGTCATTTTTTCCTGATAATATATCCATACGCATTTGTAATTTATTCATAAAATTATTTGGAGGAGAACTTTTCATAGGATCAATTAAATCCTGATTTAAACTATAATTATTGCTTAATGTTTTAGACGGAGATAAGTTTTTTAATATAATATTATATTTTGGCTTTTCATCAACAACGCATTTTTTTATTTCCATTATTATATTCTATAATAAAAATAAAAATAATTGAAATACATTTATTAAAATATAAATATTACATACCAAGTATATTTAATGGAATTCGCACAAAGTTATTCCAAAAAAAAAGAGAAAAAGGAAAAAAAGTGTGAAGTATCTTTAGACGATGAATGGTTAAAATTTATTTCAATCAAACATAACGAAGAATCCGACGAAGAAGAAGAAGATGATGAAGAAGATGATGAAGATGAAGATGATGATAAAAATGACGAAGAATCAAAAAGTGATCAAAAAGATGAAACTGATTATAATCCCGAATTAATATTATTTGAAAATAATATTACCGATAAAGTAACCCAAAAATACAAATTAACAATACAGATACCAATATCAAGTGAAATTATCATATCAACTAAATCTAAAATCGCATATTTAAACCAACCAATAGATTTAAAATGTGTCTTCTGGGGAATACAAGTAATGTCCTACGCAACACCATCTAACGGTTTAATAAAAAAACAAATGAAATTTAATTCGTTGGTTCAAGAAGATTTGGATATTATAAAACAAAATTTAAAAAATGAAAAATATATAGAAGAACAAATAATAACTAGTATAAATAATCCAACTGGAAGAATTAAATTCAAGGATATACGAAAAGTAAGTATCGGATTATCAAAAAAAGATCTTGTATCTTATCGTTGCAAAAAGAAAAGCGCTTTTTACAATTGTCTTGTTATGATTCTCCGTATAAAAATAAATTTAGTGTTTAAGGAATTTCACGTTAAGGTGTTTAATACAGGAAAAATGGAAATACCTGGAGTACAAAATGATGTTATATTCGAAGAAGTATTATTAACGGTGTTAACCATAATAAAACCATTTGTAAATACAGGTTCCCCCTTACTATATCAACAAAAAAGCGATACCGTATTAATTAATTCAAATTTTAACTGTGGGTTTTATATAAATAGAGAAGTACTATTTGATTTATTGAAGTTCAAATATGATATCCAATGCATTTATGATCCGTGTTCTTATCCAGGAATACAATGCAAATTCTATTATAATAGAGATTTAAATATACAAACAGGTTCACAGATATCAGCCGAAAATAAGGAAATACATAAAAATATAACTCAAGTTTCATTTATGGTATTTAGAACTGGAAGTATTTTAATTGTTGGTATGTGTGACGATAGTATATTATATTATATTTATGAATTTTTAAAAACTCTTCTTATTAAAGAATTCCATAAAATTAATCAAAGTATTATTACTCCAGAAAACACCCCACTAAAAACTAAAAAAATTAAACTTAAACATAAGGCATTTAATATCCTTCTCAACCTTTAAAAGGTTGATCAACTGCGAAGCTATACAAATTCGTTCTTTTTACAAGTTGCTTAATTTAAATACTTATTCTCTCAGTGATTTTATTTGAAAAAAGTGTAAAGGTTGAAATTATGTCTATCTATTTTTAGATAAAATCAAATATAAGTCTGTAAATTGTTCTTTATGAAACTTATAACCATAAGTTTCGCATTTTAGCAACGGTATGTTAGAAGCTGTTAGAGAGCAAAGCTCGGGACTAAGGGGGTCATGACACCATATTATTTGTTTTATTATACAAGAATGTGTATATAATATTTCAAACTGGTTTATATTAAAATCATTATAGTGTAAACTGGTATTTTTCCTATAATCGTTATTTATATCAAATATCGTTTTTTTGTATACAAACAAAGAAGCATCTCTAGAATTTAATTGAAGAAATGAATGATGTTCATCTGTTGTCTGACTTATAAATTCAACATAAAAATAAAATGCTTTTTGACCGTGATAAAATGCTAAATCTATATTTTTTGAATAATGTAAAATAATACTAAATACATGAGATACTGTTTCTATTCCACGAATAATTATAAATTTAGTGCATATTTTATTCTTTAACTTTATATTTTCATAAATAAAATTCAAATATTCATTTAGCAATATACTATGTTTATTTAAGATATAATCAGTAGAATAATTAAAATCGTGTTTATAATTTTCAATATTAAGTAAAGAATAAAAAGAATTATTGGAATTTTGATTCGATGTATTTATAAAATTCTTATTCATTATTATTTAATCATATTAAATAAATAAGTATTTAAAGACTTTTAATTTGATTTATTATATAAATGTCTGAATTAGTAAAAACAGCCGGAAGTACCTCAACCTCAACCTCAACCTCTACTTCTTCCACATCTGTTGGAGACGCTTACCGACTACCTAGCGATATTACACTAAAACACGCAACAAAACTTGCTATTGTTGAAGATAAACCAATTATGATGGATTATTGGTCTGATTCTCTCGACAAAAAAGCTCTCATCGGTGTAAAGGATAACGGTGATAAACTACTAGTCAAATCTGAAAGTGAATATACTAGCGTTATCGCAAAATTCTATAAGAGTAGTCAAGAATATATCATCATCACGGAAAATTCCATTTATCTTGTTTCTGCTGATATTCCTACGAGAAAGATCCTCTAACTCTCAACCTTTAAAAAAGGTTGATCCAAACAGCTTCGCTCTTTTGCAGTTGCTAAATTCAAATACTTATTCTTCGCTATTCTATGCTTCGCTATTCTATGCTTCGCTATTCCACGAATTCAATTGAAGAGTATAAATGTTTGAGAATATTATTTATAAATAATATTTTCTTCGAGAAATAAGGATCGGTAAGAATTCATGGAATAGCGAAGCATAGAATACCAAAGAATAAGTATTTGAATTTAGCAACTGCAAAAGAGCGAAGCTGTTTGGCTCCACTTTTTTGAAAAGTGGAATTAGAGGATCTCAATTAATTTCTGTAACTGTTCTTCTGTTAATTTTTCAGGAAATAATATAGTAAATGAAATTATTAAATTTCCTACAAAATTCTCTCGACTCAAACCCATATTAGGTATTAACTTTTTATATCCAGGCGGAATAATATTTTGCCCTGTTTGATTATGAATCGTATAAACCTTATCATTTATATATTTCATTTCAAACGAAAATCCACATAACGACTCCTTAAGTGTAATTGTTTTCTCTAGTATTAAATCCAAACCAACCCTTACAAATTCCGTATTATTTTCTACCTTTATAAACAACTTTATATCCCCTTTACATCCTTCATTCATTATATTTCCTTGATTTTCCAAGATTATTATCTCATTATCATCTACACCTTTTGGAATAGGTACATAAATCGTCTGCTTTTCAAATACCTTCAACTCATTTTCTATTATCCATCTCTCTAATTCTACCGGAATAGTTGAACCATTCAAAACATTTTCCATACTTACCACAATCGTCTTCAATATAGGTGTTGGTTTTTGTAATGGAGGATTTATATGAATCCCATTTGGAAATACATGAACGTTTGCACCTGGAAATGCTTGAAACCCATGACCCATATTTGGACCCATACCCATACCCATACCCATATGCATCCCATTTATATTTATACCTCCACGACCATTACCTCCAAATATTTGAGAAAATAAATCATTCATATCCATACCCATATTTTGACCCATATTTTGACCCATATTTTGACCCATATGAGAAAATGGATTATTTTTCTCTCCATCATATTCTCGTTTTTTTTCAGGATCTCCTAATACTTCATACGAACCATTTATCTTTTTATATATTTCTTCTACATCTGGATTTCCTACATTTTTATCCGGATGAAACTTGAGAGAAAGCCTACGATACGATCTCTTAATCTCTTCTGCTGTCGCAGGAACTTCTAAAATCTTGTAATAATTATTCTCATCTTTTGACATATTAATCTTTTAATTATAGAAGATAAAATGTTGATTAAAACAACTTAAAGATATTGGGATCTCTATTATAAGTATTATGAGTAATAACCTATTTATAAATAAATTCCAACCCATTTATTTTAATGACTTTGAAATGGATCCAGAAATGATAAATATATTAAATACTTTAATTGAAATTGAAAACCTAAACATACTTTTCATCGGAAATATGGGATGTGGTAAAACATCATTATTAAATGCTCTCATTAAAGAATATTATAAGGGTTATGATTCAAAGGAATACGACCTTAATGTATTACAAATCAATTCCTTGAAAGAACAAGGTATCAATTATTATAGAAACGACGTGAAAACCTTCTGCCAAACATGCTGTTCCATTAAAAAGAAAAAGAAAATAGTGATTTTGGATGACCTCGATGTCATTAATGAACAAAGTCAACAAGTCTTTAGAAATTGTATTGATAAATACAGTCATAACGTTCATTTCATTTCGTCTTGTAATAACGTACAAAAGGTCATAGAAAGTCTTCAATCTCGTTTCACCATCATCAAAATAAAACCTTTATTGAGAGAAAACCTGAAAAAGATTATGGATAAAATTAAAATGGTTGAAAATATATCTATTGACGAAGATGCTGAAAATTTCATCTTGGATATTTGTAGTAATACTGTTAAAATACTTATCAACTATATGGAAAAATTCAAATTATTAAATCGGAATATTAACCTCGAACTAGCCAATAATGTTTGTACAAATATAAGCTTTATTACTTTTTCCGATTATACCTGTTTATTAAAAGAAAAGAAGATTGTGGAAGCAATCACCATGATTTACTCTATTTATGATAAAGGATATTCTGTTATGGATATCCTAGATAATTATTTCCTTTTTACAAAAACGACTACATTATTTAGCGAAGAACAGAAATATATGATCATTCCTATCATCTGTAAATATATTACGGTTTTTTCTTGTGTTCATGAAGATGAGATTGAATTAGCACTTTTTAGTAACAATTTAGTTAGTTGTTTATAATTATTATATACTATTTTATATAATAATGAATGTTAACAGAGAAAGAGAAAAAAGAAAGCATGATGGCGATAACGATGGCGATAACGATGATACGCAAAATAAAAGACCATTATATGAAGAATCAGAAGGAGAAGGAAAAGAAATGGAAGAACAAATTGAACCTATTTCAGGACCAGTAATGAAAGAATCGCCATATATGTTAGATGTTACAAACGTAACAGAAGGAGAAGGAGAAGGAGAAAAAGATGTGTACGTAACAAACAAAGAAGGAGAAGGAGAAGTATTAACCCCCACCCCATTAGAAGTAGAATTATTAACTAACGAATTATCGTTAATAAGCGAACAAACATTAGATACAGAGTTATTAACCAAAAAGGATATTGAAAATATAACAAATGTATTAATGTCTAACCCAGGTACAGATAAAAATAAATATAACGAATTAATTAGTTATTTAATATCACTTGATTTGTATGACAAAAACATCGAAACATCATCAGAAAGGATTATCAAAGAGTTTATACCAAGGAGATTACCTGGAAAAACATATTGTATAAAGTCGTTTTATAATATGTTAGACCCTATATTACTTACATATATTGTATATTGTGTATCAAATAAATACCCATCTGTCAATATTTTTCCTTCTGTAAATTATTGTATAACTAAAATATTATATTATCCATCTCTAAACATAACCATAAAATCAGTTAAGCAAGGTATTAATGTTATAGTTGTTACTTTTAAAAAAAACATAGATTCAAAAACTTTTAATGTATATTATCAATATTTTGATAATGGAGAATGTAATATTATTACAACACAAGTTATTTTTGAAGTTTTGAATTCTATTGGAATGCTATCCCATCATGATCAACCACATCAACCACAACCTCATATAAAATTTAATTATAAAGTGGGTTCATCATCTACTACTATACATAGTTTCAACGCACCATATAGTTCACAGGATAGAGGTTATAATTTATATGATTTATATGAATCAAAAAGTAAATTCACAGGTAAAATTGTATCAGTTGTTGGTCCTAAATTAGACCGAACCCCAATGGATAATTCATTTACTATTAAAAGTTTAGATAGTATATTAGGAAGTGATTTAACGCGACAGACATTTATACTTTCATCATTAACTGACAAAATAACAACATTAACGGGAACAGAATACGCATCTTTAGATCTGGAGACTGCTACAGCTGTTATTTCTAGATCTAATTCTCATCCAGATAGTAAAGAATTATTAGGACAATTTTATACAAGACAAAAGGGAATATTTGATGCTTTTAAAGCGAATTCTATATCCATTAAAGATAAAATATTAGGATTAGGATTAGGATTAGGATTAGCAGATCGTGCTAAATTTACCGAATTCTATAAAAATAAGGTTTTACTTGGTATATTACTTGATTCCATAGACATGATACATGATTTTAGACTTTGTTCAGATTTTTTAAAAAATATATTAACAACATATGCAAGTGACCAGTCATTACCAGAATTTATAGACATCGCATTCTTTAGAAAGGAGATAGATGATCTGATTAAATTTATGTGTTCATCACCTCCAATACCTATGATTAATGTTGATAAATCACATATTTTTTGTGATAGTGTTTTTAATAAACATATCGAAGCTTTAAGATCAATTGGTATGACAATTCCTAGTATACCAGAAGAAATTAAAGATGTAACAAAAAATTCAGATACTTTACGTGATTTATTAACAGTTAATTGTGGAATACTTTTAGATCAAGCAAATAGCCAATCATATTTTGAAAGTTTTACAAAATGTATAATTGCTGAATCAATAGGAGGAGAACCTAGAGAGACAACTAAACTTAGTTCGATAGATGGAGCTCCAGGATTTATATCCAACCATACACGAACGTTTAAGTATATATGTTTTTTTGGCGGATTAGTTCTAGCTGTAATAAGTATAGGCACCGATCAAAGCCCGTCATCAGATACATTTATATCTTTAAAATTTAATATTAACACTTGGAAATTAGACGTCGATGGTAAAACCTGGATATTAAATATAAAACCTGGTGGAAATATGGCCACTCAACTCACAAAAACTAAAATATTAACTTTAAATCTACCATATAAAAGCGGGTCTTCTATAATAATTGATGCTTTATCCAGTATGTTACCTAGTATATTTCACGGTTCGACTATAAGAACTGAACTAAAATCAACATCTATTTATAAATTTGATAATGATATTGATCCAACGATTAATATTAATGATGGTCATCCAATTACACAAGATAATAACAAAATCATAGCTACAAATGTAGAAATTCCAGGCAATTATGAAACCAGTTCTAACGATTTTAAATTTTTATTAATGTGTTTTAAAACTGTATGTGATAAATTTTGTACTCCTGAATTATTATTACCATTTAATCAGGCTCCAAAAATTATTATTACAACAGATTCGTATGTTTGGATGTGGTTATTTTATTCATATATTTCAGGCGAAATTGACTTTTTTCCACTAGTTGCAAGAAAACAAACTGGTGGAAATATGCGATCTAGATGGTCTATAAGACCACCGATGATAACTAATAATCAACAAATAATAGATTGTTTAGTAAATTTGCAATTATATGTTGAACGTTTATATGTAGATATATGGTTAAGTTTAAACAAAGAAGTTGGTCTTTATTTAGATGCTAAAGGACACGACACATATAACAATATTTATTATGAATTATTAGCATACAAATTAATAGAAAGAGAATACCCTCAATTTATACATGAATGTAAAAACTTACGAAACGCAGCACAAGAATTAATGCATGACATAATCCATAATGGAGATGGAGACATTCCGTCATTACTTAATAGATTATTTCAATTTAAAAAAATTTATAATGTAACATTTAGTTGTTTCGATAAATGTAGAGAAAATCAATCTACGTTATATATATTTTCAGGTCTACGTATAGTTTCAGAAACAAATAAAGATGTTGATGGTAATGACGTATTATTACCATATGATAATAATATTTGTCTTTTACATAATTTATATGATATAGGACAAAGAGCACCCGATAAAAGAATACATAACGGTAATAACAATACTAGATTATTGATAAGTGATAAATGCTTTGCAGAATTTAAACAAAAATGTGAAGATTCTTTAATTGATTTTAGATATTATATGTTTAATCCCACAGAACCATTAACCAAATTAAAAAATAATGATGCTGTTATACAAGAAAAAATTAAAGAATTTATAGACAAAACAAATTTACTAAATGCAGCCTTAATAGCAGAAGAGATGCGAAAACAAACCGCAATAAAAGCAGCAAACGCATATTTAAAATTCTCAAATATAACTAAAAAAGATCAAACATCAAAAATAGAAAAAGAAGTGGCGATGTTACGAGATGAATATGCTGATAAATTTACTAATGAAATTGAACTTAATAAATTTATTGCTTTCTATAAAAAAACAAGACAAACTGATCTTGATATAACTACAGAAGATATTTATACAAATTTTCAGGAACTCTTATTACCGAAACAAAAACCAAAAAAAGAACTGACGTATATATTAGTTGAAGGATCATTTCCGATTGAATTTTTAATTCAATTGGCATTTAGAAGAATATACGATGTATTATTAATAATGACATCTAATGGAGACCAACAAGACATATTTGATTATACTTATTTGGTACTTTATGATGTTGCGACAAAAATATTTATTTTTAAGGATTCTGATACAAAATATACACAAAGTGAAAATAATTTTCTTATTTCTAAAATACTAATGGTATTAGTATTATCAATTTATCAATTAATACCAGATAATATGAATACTGTTTATTTGCATTTTATAAACGTTATTTTTGATAAAATCGTTAAAGATGTAAATGATGAATTTAAAAGAGATGGATCTAAAGGTGACGAAATTTGTCCGAAATTTGAAAAAATAATACAGTTATTATCGACTATTGCAGAACTACCTGGTGTAAATGAATTAGAATGTTTAATAATTATTGAAGAAGAAATTAATGATATATTTAAAGAATGTAATCACGATTTTCCATCTATTAGTGAAGTTGGATCTCCTCGAAGTGATTATGGATCTCCGCAACATAGTCAAGGTTTTCAATTTACTCAAGACTCTCCACATCATCAATCTCATTCTCAATATTATGATTTATCTCATGGTATATCACATCATGGTATATCACATCACGGTATATCACATCATGGTATATCACATTCATTTTTACAACAACTTCAATCTCCGCTATCAGAACGACAATTCTCGCAATCGACTACATGTAGCACTTCATCATTAAGCAAAGCCAAATATCGTGTCGAACATTATGGGGAAAATGAACCTTGTTTAGTGGAGTTTATTACCAATTTATCAGTTGATACTGAATTAAATGGTATTGGATTAGTAAATGACTTTGATGATGGTATTTCACAACAAATAGATAAAATAACTACAACAATTGACGATGTAGAATTATTATTACAATTTAATGGTTCATTAACTCAACAAAAAAACGATCGGGTAAATGATGACATATTTTTAAAAAGGCTTTATATTATATCCACAAATAATCAGAAGTTTAATAATGAAGAAGAAGAAACCGAGTTTTTTATGAGCAATAATGATATAAAAGAATTTATTGATGCTATGAAACAAGAATCCATAACCATAAAAGAATTATTTCTCAATTTAAGTCAAGATGATTTTAATAAATTAACTAATAATGGGCATAATTTTAGTATTATACTATTTATGTTTAAATTATATAATGAAGGTGATTTATCAACTGATAGATTATATGCTATATCAAACATATTAATAAGTGATTCAGTTCCAAATCCAAATCCAGATCCAGATCCAGATACCAATACTGATTATACTAATTCCAGATTAATACCTATGTTAATTACTGCTAAATCCCGAGAAGAGTTTGAAAATATGTTTCAAAATACGTTTGATATTGATCGTAACAGAGATTTTGAAGATAGTGATGAAACAGAAGAATCCGCGCTAGGTTCTACTGAAGACAGAAAACAAATATTACTTGAAGATATATTTAGATTTCTTAATTCTAAAGCTACTAGTGAAGTTGATTATCAAACCCATATGGAATTTTATAGTAGACAAATAAAAGATTCTATGGATATAATATCAAAATTGAACATAGAGCAATTAACGCGATTGAATACAAGTTTAAAAAACTCTGAAAAAATTAACTTTACATCATTAAAGGACGATATTAAAAATTTTAGAGGAGGTAATAAACAAAGTAAAAATAAAAGAAATATTTCAAAACATAAACATACTAAAAATAAAAATAAAAATAAAAATAAACAGAATAAAAATAAACAAATTAAAACAAAAAAACATAATAGAACAAAAATTCACAGAATTACAAAAAAATCAAGATTTCTTTAAACCGTTAAAATATTTAAAACGGCACTTTTTTGTGCCGTTTTAAATATTTTAACGGTCATTGACCAGAAGAATAAAACCGCTCTGTGCGGTTTTATTCTTCTCTGGTTTAATCGTGATTATCTATTGTGTTGGATGACTCAATTTGGAAATATGATTACCTAGATCATTCGGCTTCATCCCCCAAACCGGTGCTCCAGACGGAACATTCCAAAAACTTACCCAATCTGGTTTATTTCGCATCGGTTCAATAACACCTCGTTTTTCTGAATCCGGTGCATTCGCCAGAAGTAAATATTTGGCTATAATAATTTTGGATTCTAATACCTGTTTCGGCGACATCCTAGCAAACCATTCATAATTTGTTCGCTTCAACACTTCATCTGCTGGTATATAAATCCCATAAGTTTTCGGATATATTTCAATATAATCGTGAGACATTAGATCATCAAGAATAATCGGCGTATCTTCCATAGTCTTGGTTCCAATAAATTTACCATCAATCAAAGTCGCCTGATTTCTCTCTATTCTAGTATTCATCCATCTAGAAAATCCTCCCAAAAATGCATTCTCATCTGTAAAATCATTTGAAATAGTCCTCTGCATAAAATCAATCATCTCACCAATAATCGGGTTTTCTTTTCGCGTTCCCATAAATTGAATACTAGGGTAAAAATTCATATCTGTTGAAGTTATCTTACGATTCACCATCTCACAACAAAACACTTTATTTTGAACTGTTCCCATATTATAAAGACCTATTAGATCTTGCATACAAACAAATGATACAGGGACTTCAATACCACCATACTTGTATAATATTTTCATCATACCCAGATCTCGTATATATTTCCTTGAAGGATTTGAAACTCGTTCCATTTCAATAGACCATTCAGGTAACAATTTTTCAAACGACCTGTCATCAATAATACATATATGAAATGACTTACTACATCTTTTTATAATAGACATAACAGTTAAATATAAATAAGGTTGGTTCAAATCAAGAGATGAACGACTCCCGAAACTTAACCACGATCTTGAATTATAAGTATAATCAATATGAATCCATAATATCGGTTTCTTAAGTTTCTTTGTATCCACGTCATCCGGATCATTCAACAAGAAGTTTTGAATTGCGTTGTAATCGTCCACTCCATTCTCGCGATCCATTTTATTTTTATATCTCTGATAAAGATACAATACGACCAACAATATAATAAAATAATAAAAGTATGTCATATAATTTTTAAGTTTAAATGCTACCATATATACTCAACCTTTAAAAAAGGTTGATCCAAACAGCTTCGCTCTTTTGCTTCATATAATTTCAAATACTTATTCTTGGGTTATCTATGAATTCTTTTGAAGAGTCTAAAATGATTGAGAATATTATTTATAAATAATATTTTCTTTAAGAAATCCATATTTTAAATTATTTACGGAGAGAAGACACAAGAATAAGTATTTGAAGTTAGCAACTGCAAAAAGAGCGAAGCTGCGGGGGTAAGGGGGTCACGACCCCCTACATTTATTATTAAAGGTGTATTTGTTGTAACTTTGACCAAAATTCTTTATTTTTATGTTGAGCTAATTCGCTCTGTTTTGCTAAATCGTACGCTGTTTTAGTTGCCGTTTCATTCGCATTTTTTTCTCTGTTATTTAAATAATCAAGCGATTGTTGTTCCGATAAAGGTTTAATATCTTGACTACCACGAAATTTAACATAATCATTTACATTTTTAAATTTACCCTTCTTTTCAAAATCTTCTTGAGTTACAGGAATAACTGTTTCTGTATATGCTTTATGTAAATCTTGAAATCCTAAATTACTGAAGAGACCGGAATCGAAACTAGATGGAGCTTCTCTCGACAATTCTGAAGAAGATATAGAATTATTTGAACACAATTCCTGAACGTCCTGATGAACTATGAGAGAAAGATTCCTAGCTTTCGCTTTCCGTTTCTCAAATTCTTCACCCATAGTTGCCATCGTAACATTTATATTCTTCTCACTATCAGGAATTTCGTCAGAACGAAACCATTCTTCATATCCCGTTTCTTCTCCTACATTTATTATTTTATTTTTATCAAACTGATCATTAAACCATTTATTGAAATTACCCTTATTTTTAAGCTCTTCGTTAGATTCAAAAAATTGATCCAAAATTTTCTTCTTCTCATTATCTCTTGAAATATATTCGGTATTCTTTATTGAATTAACATCGCCTTTTTTCCTAAATTCCCATACAGAATATAGCATCTTGTATGCCTTTGAATAAAAACGAAAATAATCAGGATTTAATCTAGATTTATCTGGATGCGTTTTTAAAACAATTGATTTGGCATATTTTAAATCTGCTTCATTAAAATCTACAGGAATATTAAATAAATTTAATATATCAGAAAGTTCATAATTGGAAATATTTAAATCTAAATCCATTACATTACTCAACCTTTTAAAAAGGTTGATCCAAACAACTTCGTTCTTTATTGCTTCAAATAATTATTCTATGTGAATTTATTTGAATATTATAAAATTATCAAGAAAATATTCTCGTATTGGAATCACCGAGAAAATAAGCATTTTAATTTCGTAATAACATCTTCTAGAAATCAAAACTCTGGAATGATGAATTGCAACTCCCTAAGTATTTAAAAAAATTGATTTAAAATAATATTAATATATCATATACATCATCAACAACAACTATGGGCAACTTCTGTTTCAAACAAGTTAATATTGCGGATACTAATGTTACAGATACTAATGTTACAGATACCGATACTACGACGGAAATAGAAGAACCTATATTCGATCCGGATCACGAAGAATGTATACCAGGTCACAAATTAAATCAATCAAATCATTATGTAGTGAATTATCCAGATCATATTAAAAGAAAAGATTCGTCAATATATAAGAAAACACATCATCAATTGTGTCACATCCAAGATACACCTTGCTTCATCTGCGGAAAAACGCAGAAGATAAATAAGATATCATTAGAGACTCATCATTTCTATTGTGAAAAGGCAGCCGAAAATGCAATTGATTGGCAAATGTTTGGTATATTCGCAAATAATTGTTATAATATACAAACTGGAGTAAATATTGGAAATACTTTTGATTGGAATGAAGTAGAAAATAATCCAGATATTTTTGTAGATTCTGTACACAATATGATAGTGTTATGCAAACAACATCATATTTCAGGAAGTAAAGGGATTCATCACGTGCCTTTTCCAGATTGGATCTTACAGAAATATCCCAAAAACGGCTTTCAGTTTTTAGACGACAAAGTATGATTATGTTCGTGATAAGGATGCTCGTGATTGTGACCATCGTCGTAATAAATTCTATAAATAACTTGATATGGAATTGGATAGATAGGAATAAAAAATGTAGGATATTGTAGAAGAAAATCGCTAATTATCGTATCGTCATTTGGAAGAATAATTTTTTTATCGTCTTTGTTCTTTCCATATAATGTAAGTGGTGAAAGTCCGGCAAACTGGAAGCCTATATTTTTATACAGGTCAGAGGTAGTTTGTTTTTTATAAACGGAAACCCATTCACTATACTCACAACATTTAGTTACTTGAAATATAAATTGGAAATTTACAGTTGAATTAATAAATTTATTTTTATGTTCATTATATTCTATATTTAAGTCTGACATATACTCAACCTTTATAATAAAATGTAAAAAGGTTGATCCAAACTCCACTTTTCAAAAAAGTGGAGCCAAACAACTTCGTTCTTTTTGCAGTTGCTGGATTCAAATACTTATTCGTATGTCTTCTCTCCGTGAATTCTTAAGGATCTTTATTTCTTGAAGAAAATATTAGTTATAAAATAATATTCTCAAACATTTTATACTCTTCAAATGGATTCATGGAATAGCGAAGCATAGAAGACCAAAGAATAAGTATTTGAATTAGTTGAAGCAATAAAGAACGAAGTTGTTTGGATCAACCTTTTGAAAGGTTGAATAGATGTAATCCACATCGCTTAAAAAATGCGTCTAAAGCATTTGGATCAGAACCCGTTACCATATCATCTGGTGAAAAATTAATATTACCCTTTTTATAACATAATATTGCAGGGATCCCATTAACCATCCGTTTGCTCTTCAAGAATGAATATAAATCAAAACTTTCATCAACATCTATATCTCCACATATAACATTTGAAGGCGATGAAGCAAAAAATGCATCCACGATATGAGAGATTTTTTTACAAGGACCACACCAAGTTGCTCCCAATTTAATAATTACCAATCCAGGATTCACTTTTAATAATTTTAAGAATTCGTGACGATCTTCAAATTTACTAATTATTTGTTTTGATTTATTTTCCATATTATTCATATTCATATTATTCATATTCATATTATTCATATTCATATTATTCAATATTTTAAAGAACTAATTATAACCCATTATCTAAAGTTCTTTTACAAGTTCTCATTATTACTTTTTTACAATCTTCAATATTCAATAAATCTTCATCAACATATAAACTATTATCAGTTTCATCGTATGTTTCATAAGAATAATCCATATATTTTTTAATATGTTCAAATATGTTATAATGTTCAGGAAATGCTCTGTTTTTTAGATATATATTATTATCAGCATCATCGTCCACAGATTCTACATCCGTATTATCACACTCCTTTACAAATTCATTTTTATTATCCATATCTACTTTGTAATTAAATTTAATTAATTTATTTTCAATAAATATACCTCCATATTTTTTTATTTCTTCTTGACCAATCTTATCAGAATAAGCGATTTTACCTGAAGATAAAAACATCCAGCTTAAATTATTATTTTTAAACATACGTTTATCATTTTCCCATCCATCTCTATTGTCAGGAACTCCTCTATAATAGTTTCCAAATTCAAAACCATAATCTATTGTATTTTCAGTTGATGGAAATAATTCATAAATCCATAATAAATCCTTATATCCGTTATAATCATATTTAAATGTTAGCATGTTGTTTGTTCTCAATTCATCGAAAAATTTACAAACTTGTATTTCTTCATACCATTCTTTAAAATATACATAGGATTGTCCTCTTACTGCTAAAGAACAATCTCTATCTTTTGACCAAATTAAATCAACTTGTTCAACAACACCTAATTCTCTAAACAAAAATTGTATATCATGAACAGTCTTACTCGAACTAATTGATTGAATAATTAAATTTACTTGATTAGTTCCCTTTTGATTTTTTTCAATATAAAAATGAGTCAATGGTTTTTTCTTTTGGATACGCCACCCATCTCCTTCAGGATCTTTATCTAATTGAAAAAATTCAACAGGTTCGCATACTAATTCCAGTTGTTCTAATAATCTTTTATCAAAATAATTGAAATCGATATATGCTTCCGATTTTCTTGTTTCATCACTATAACCCTTTAATACTATTTGTATTATATCTCCGAATTTTAAAAAAAGAAATTCTTCAAAAATACGTTGAAGTGTAATGTTACTATTTATATTTGTAATATGAACAGTAATTATATCTCCATTATCTATACTATATTTATTTGGTTTAAAAATAGATGTTGTCATATTATATACATATATGATAATGTCTTTAAGTATTTTTCCATTTGGTTATTAAAGAAACGCATATAATCCCTTTAATTACTTTTTCAATACCTAATAGATCTTTTTCTTCCGGAATAGTACAATCCATTATATGTGTTATTATATCGTTATATTGATCGTGTTTTTTATTTGTTGAATCATTCCATTTTAAATTGGCTTTTTCTGTTTTCCACCCATTAAGTAGTCGAAAACATATATTGGCTACATTTTTTACAAATGTTATTATTATAGTTTTGTCATCTGCGTCTTTCTTCCATTCTCCATTCGTTTTTATATAAAATGTTTCCCGTTTTTTATCAGTACAATGGAAGGGTCTTAGATGTTCTTCAACCTTACCTAACTCACGAACTATCACTCTAGATATTACAACCACAAACCCCTCATAACCTATATCATCCAAATCTTTATAGGTTATTACCATAGTCTTTATAAAATCTTCTATATTCATAGCGTCTTTACAAGTCTCGTTTAAATATACGTTCAAGTTGAATTGCTTATTTTGTATATTATTTATCATAGTATTATTAGTTACAGATGATAATGAAGTTGAAACCAATGTCATTATCTGGTTCATTATTTCTTTATTCTCTTGTAATATTTGAACTATCAAAGAATTATTCAAGGATATATCTTCCTTCCCATTTTCTTTATATATTACTAGAGTTTGTTCTTCTTGTTTCTCTGGTTCTTTATAAGTACATAACTTTTTATGATTCCATAAACTAGGTGCATGTTTATATTCTTTTCCACAATTACATTTATATACCTTTTCTATATCTTCTATTTTTCCTACATTTCCTACATTTCCTACATTTCCTACATTTTTTGCTACTTCTAATAGTTTTTTATGTTTAGATGTTAAAAAATGTTTATCTAAATTAAATTTCTTACTAGTAATATAATCACATATTTTACAATTATATATATATTCCTTTTTTGCTCCTACATTTGCTATAGTATTTTTAGTATATTCCATAGTATATTATAGTATAAATAGTTTTATTTAAATACTTTTATTTTAAATATATTTAATATTTTTTTCTTATGCTCTTAAAATATTTTTTTCCATTTTTCTTCTTACCATAACTTTTTTCAAAATAATTGAGATTTCTATTTTAGACTTCAAAAAAAGGACAAATATATTTGTCCTTTTTCTGACACCCCCTTCCGACTTTTGAAAAAAAGTTTTTTTCCTTTTTTAGTTTTTTAATTGGCTTTTTCATAATAAAATATATTATTTCTTATTGAAAATAGTAAGATATAATATAATATATGTTTATTTACATATAAAATTAAAGGGTATTCCCTACGGTTTCTAGGGTTTTTGAAATTAAATCTATCAATTTCATTTTAAATTCATTATTTTTCAATAAATCATTATCCATTTATTATCCATTTATTATATATAATTATCCATAATTATCTTTAACCGCTTTTCAAATTAAATATTATAATCCAACCATCTATCTCTAGCAATCGAAGTTGGTTGGATACACCCTTCTAAAGGTGTAATATCAGGCAATTCTGCATGACTCTCCCAAAAATATCGACAATAAGCCCAAACAAAATCCACTTTTTCAGGATAAAGATGACTATAATTTTCCAATAAATTATTTCTAACACCTTCTGGAAGAAATTGTAAACTTTCTCTAGGTAATACATAACATAGTTGTGTTAATGGGGATACTGGATCAGACTGCTTATTTTTTATAAAATCTGTTTCGAAATAAGGTATATAACGAATAAGGTCTTGTAATAATGGAGGGTAATGATATTTATACTTCCATCTCCAATCAGGACAATCAACACTATAATATTTCATAGTCCATTCCAAACCTTCAATATAATTAGTACAAATCTGTTTCAACCTCTCTTCCGTATTTTCAGTTTTAAATAAGGTCTTATAATACCTGTATTGCCAACCTTCTTTGAAAGGATTAATATACTTTTCCATATCTCTTTCAGTTTGCGGGAGAGCGTCGAATTTCTTCATCTTTTCTTCAAGAGTAGTACAAGGATAGAATGTCTTCTCTCTTCGATCTCTGCCTTTAGTCTCAGTTTTAATAAATAATTCTTCTTGATTTGCTAAAAAGATAACGATTTTCCTAACATTCTTCCAATAAATCGTTTTTCCGTCTGTAAGGGATTCCCCTTCTTTAATCGTTGATTTATAAGCATTTAGCATCTTATCTATTCCACCCGTTCTAATATTTAAAGCAGGAAAATGTGGCAAGAAATCATTTCCCAAGAAAAAACAAAGAAATATATAATCGTTACATGGTATCATAGTCGATTTGGATAGTTCTGCGATATCTAATACATACAATTCATTAGGATCTAAAGAGCTATCAACTGATTTAATGAACTCTGGGGTCTCTCTATATAAATAGATATTAGGACATAGGTTGAGATGATTAATTGAAAGCATAATAAGATCTGCATCTAGTCCATATATGACTGTATTTCTATCAATATGTTCTTCTGGATTATTACGAATATATTGAAACAATTTATGTTCTCCTTCGCCTGGCATACCACTAGTAGAAACAATAATATTCAATTCATTATTAGTTACACGATTCGCAAAATAATTAGAAACAGATTCATCAAGTAAATTCATAAAATCGGTTCCAGGTGTTAGACAAGTAGTATTAAATTTATTTTCAGAAGTTGAAACAAAAGGATTTAACACAGTTTTATATCTTCGATTTCTTTGCTGTTCCATTTTAGCGATAGGACAAACTCCATCAAAAGCAATTATGACATTATTTACAGGGTTAATATTTATAATATATTCTTCAATTTTAACGATTACTTGTTTAATTAAATCGGGATTAGAAGGGGTTGTTTTAAAAACTCTTAATGCATCATATATAATGGAATTGCTATCAATATATAAATTATTAATAACCGTCATATTTTTTAAATACTTTTGAATAATCTTAGGATATGTTTTAATTATATGTATAAAATATGCAGGTATACCCATAAATAATTATAATATCATTATGTATTTAAACCATATTTAATCTATATCTAACATTATCTTCAATACGCGGGAGCCTACTACTCAGATGGTCGTATCTTTCTTCGGATTGATGTTGTAAATCAAATCCAAGAAGAAAATTCTTTAATAATATATACAATATTCAGTTTAATAACGGAGAGAAGATCCAAATATAAGCATTTAAATTTAGTTGAAGTAATAAGAACGAAGTTGTATCGCTTCGATGTGGATCAACCTTTTTTAAAGGTTGAGTTGATTTATATTAATTCTTTTATCTACTTAATATAATGAAGAGAGTGAATTCCAATACAAATATAAAAATATCATCAAATAGTGATGATGTAACGGGTTTAGTAGATAAAAAACTAACCTTTTTTAATGATATAATTCAAAAGACGATATTGAACGTTCAGAAGAATAAGTTATTAGGTATGTCAACCACGAATGATGTGAATTCTTGTATAGGTTTAATAAACTTAATTAGTGAAAAAATAAAAATATTTTCAAAGAAGGTAACTACAGACATAATGGTATCAAATTTACAAACAATAAATAATGATATTTCCGCGTTATTAAAAATTTACGGAACCGAATTATTGGAAGATTTAATAACTATTTGTTTTGGAAATGATAAGGTATTTATAAATGACGAATCTGATTTAATAAAGTATGATTTATTAAAGAAATATTTTCATCCTACGAGTTATAAGATATTAAATAGTAAAATAAAACCAGAAGAATCCAAAGAATCCAAGGAATCCAAAGAAAACGATGAGTGTATGAATGAAAAATCAAACAATTTTGAATGTAGTGACATATCAATATCTTCAAAAAACTTTCGTGATAAGGTATACGGAATGAAATTATATATACGTAATATTTCATCTAAAAAAAATCTAATCATTTATGGTATGGTTGACGATGTGATTATGCATTTAATGGATAATAATTATATAAATAAAAAGATGAAATATGTAAAAGATAATTTGCCACAAGATGCTGTATTTCAAGATGATACATTTTATCGGTATTTAATTTCGTTGAGTTTGAAGGATTTATTAATACACGAGTATAGCGATATATATAGTAAATATATGGGGTATGTAAGGCAACATAAGTTATTTCGTCAAAAAACATTAAATAATATGGTAAAGGAATTCGTATCAGGTGAATTGTTTGTAAAACGAAATATGTTGATTCAATTATTGATAAATTCGGATACATATGAAAATAAATATATGGCATATTTATTATATGATTTATTGTCGAATGATGTAAACGGTATTGTAGATACGCAAGAACAATCGTCTATATTCGATAGTTTTACATTCCCATTAAAACAATATTTTAAGGATGCTATGAAAAAAACAACCGATTATACGAATGAATTGGCTCATTTTGATATAAATAAGATACCTTTGGAACAACAAATATGTTTGATGAAAGCGTCTGAAAATGTAAAGGAAAAAGCTATGATAAAATTGAAAGAAGTGAAATCAAAATCAGAAGATTCAGGATCTAAAGCCCGTCAATATTTGGATGGATTGTTGAATATACCATTTAATATTTATATAAAAGAACCAGTATTATATTTGATGGATGAAAATAGAAAATATTTTAAAGAATTAGTAAAAAATATAAAAGATATGTCAAAAGATACATATACAAGTATTGAGATTATTCAATATTTAAAAAAGATAAACAATACAACATTAGTACAAGGTATCGAAAATATTGTAGATTCTTCTTATTTGATAGAAAAATTATTAGAAGTATGGAATAAATTTGATAAATCTGAATTAAAGTATTTGATAACTGTTATAAATAGCAATATAAAAAAATATTCAAATAAAACCAAAAAGATAAATTATTCTGGTAAAACGATGCATGAATTAAAAGATTCTTTAATAGAATTTATTAATTCATGTTATAAAGATATAACTGTAAATTTTCAATTATTAAATGAAATAAGTATGTTATATTTAAACAAAGGTATATTATTATCAAATGAAAATGATGTTATAAAAATAAATAATAATTTTAAATTAATAACCGAATATATCAAAAATGTAAAGAATATATTAGATAAATCTGTATATGGTCACGAAAAAGCAAAACATCAAATAGAACGAATAATAGGACAATGGATAAATGGAGAACAAAATGGGTATTGTTTTGGTTTTGAAGGTCCTCCAGGTGTTGGAAAAACAAGTTTATCAAAGCATGGATTATCAAATTGTTTAAAAGATGAAAACGGTAATAGTAGACCGTTTGCGATGATTCAATTGGGTGGAGATTCAAACGGTAGCACGTTAAATGGTCATAATTATACTTATGTGGGTTCAACGTGGGGATCTATAGTTCAGATATTGATGGATAAAAAATGTATGAATCCAATAATATTTATAGATGAGATAGATAAAATAAGTAGGACTGAGCACGGGAAGGAAATAGTTGGCATTTTAACACATTTATTAGATCCAACCCAAAACGATATATTTCAAGATAAATATTTTTCCGGAATACATTTAGATTTATCAAAAGCATTATTTATTCTTTCTTATAATGATGTGGATGCGATAGATAAAGTATTGTTAGATCGTATTCATAGGATTAAATTTGAAAGTCTCTCACTAGAAGATAAATTAGTAATATCCAAGACGCATATGCTTCCAGAAGTATATAAAAAATTCGGATTAGAAAATATAATAGATATTAATGACGATACATTAAAGTTTATAATAGAAAATTATACCTGCGAGTCTGGTGTGAGAAAATTAAAGGAGAAATTATTTGAGATAGTTGGAGAGATAAATGTGAATATATTAAAGAATATAGATACTGATTATGTATTTCCTATAAAAATAAGTATTGACGATGTGAAAACAAAGTATTTTAAAGATAAACCTGAAGTAAAGATAAAGCTTATTCATAACCATCCTGAAATAGGAATAATAAATTGTTTGTGGGCAAATAGTTTAGGTCAAGGTGGTATATTACCAACGAATGGTAGATTTATTCCTTCAGATAAATTTTTTGATTTAAGATTAACTGGGTTGTTGGATGATATGATGAAAGAGAGCATGTATGTAGCTCAAACACTTTCTTGGAATTTAACTAATATAAAGGTTCAAGAAGAATTGAGAGAAAGGTATGACGGAACTTATAAATATGGATTTCATTTACACGCTGGAGATGGATCAATTCATAAATCCGGAACGAGTGCTGGTATAGCGATAAGTATTTTAATATATAGTTTATTAAATAATTTAAAAATAAATAATACGTTTGGGGTAACGGGAGAAGCAAATTTAGATGGTTCTGTGAATGAGATAGGAGCTTTGAAATATAAATTTATTGGCGGTATAAAGGCTGGTATAAAATCATTTATATTTCCTAAAGAAAACTTGAAGGATTATAATGATTTTATGGAAAAGTATGGTAAAACCGATATAGTGGATGGGATAAGTTTTTATCCTATTAGTCATATTAAAGAAGCATTTGATTTGATTTTTGTATGAAAATTTAATAATATAATTTAATAATATAATAATAATATATTATTAAATAATGAGTAGTGTTCTTTCAGATATAACTAATAATTCAGATTCTAACGGATATAGCGACGAAATCGAAAATACTGTTTCAAATTCTCCGTTTAAAATTTTTCAACCATATAATCTTGCGGTATTATTAACACTAATATCTCCAATTATTGTAACAATAATAATAATAAGTATATCGTTTGTGTTTCAGAATTTTAAAGGATTTATATATTTAATATGGTTAATATTATTTGTATGTATTCGCGAATTTATATTAAATATGTCAGGAATGTCTGATATCGATGTTGGTGGTGGTATATGTAATGATATTAATTATAGCAAATATGGAAATAATACATTTAGTATGTTTTTCATTTCGTTTAGTTTAATTTATTTTTGTAGTCCTATGGTAATAAATAATGAAGCAAATTATTGGGTTATTGGTGGATTTTTATTTTATTTAATATTGGATGTCTGGATGCGTTTTTATATAGGATGTATAGAAAATAATGATATGGCTTTTGTATTTTTAAATTTGGTATTTGGTGTTGCTTCAGCTATAGCTGTAGTTGTGGGTATGTATATAACAAATAATCAAAAATATTTATTCTTTAATGAAGCTTCTAAAAATAAAGATATATGTTCTATGCCTAAAAAGCAAACATTCCATTGTTCTGTGTATAAAAACGGAGAGCTTATAGGTTAATCATATGAAATTAAATAATTATATTTTCTATAGTAGATGTTTTAGTTGATAATTTAACTTTAGTATTAACTTTAGTATTACTTTTCTCTGTACTCATAAGCTTCTTATCTTCTTTTGTTTTGGCTAATAATATCTTTTTATCTTCTTTGGTCTTGGCTAATAGTATCTTCTTATCTTCTTTGGCTTTAGCTGCTAAAGCAACCTTTTCTTCTTTGGCTTTAGCTGCTAAAGCGATCTTTTCTTCTTTGACTTTAGCTACTAAAATCTTCTTATCTTCTTTGACCTTAGCTACTAAAATCTTCTTATCTTCCTTTTCTTGTAATTTTTTAGCAGTTAAGTACTTACTTAATGCCATATATTTGTGTTGATGACAATATGTAGCATTTAAAACAGCAATAGTTGATACAAATGTACAATTACATTTACAATTATTTCCACTAATATCGGTAGTTTCAAAAGCACAAACACCTACAAAGGTTCCATTAATAACACAACGTGAGGCTGTTGATAATTTTATAGTCTCGTCAATAAAATTCACACCATGAATTTTATTTACATTCATATTCTCATAATAAGGTAATAAATTTTTTTGAATATTTCTACAATATGGACATCGAATTTCTGTTGGTTTAAGACGTTGTCTTTCCATCGAATTGAATTTATATTTATGATTAGTTAAATCGTTAACTAATGGGGTATAATTAAATTTATGATTACATTCTAAAGTAATAAAATTTTCTGTTAATGGTAAATTTGTAATTAAGCAATTATTATCTCCAATTTGTTCTGTAGGATTATTTAATGATTTAGCCAGTTCTGAATAAAAGTCAATATTTTGTTCTGTCTTGTATTTTTGCATTAATAAATTTATTAATAATATTATAATTAATATTATATCTTTATATCCTTTCCTTCAACCTTTAAAAAAGGTTGATCCAAACTCAACCTTTAAAAAAGGTTGATCCAAAC
>TBL_comb47_HYPODRAFT_10001328_pt1 | contig 32098 bp, 30 predicted proteins | sample TroBogypolimnion_40_FD_10682 | JGI IMG/M metagenome (IMG submission 10682)
GGTACTCCGAGGCGGGTTGGCGGGTTCTCCGAGCGTATGATTTAGTTTCAAATTACCACGCGCGTGGCGCGTGAAATTATCTTTTGTTTTGAAAATAGGTGCGAGCTTGGTATAATAGAGACACAGTGTTTGTATAAAGCTTTCGAGCTTTATTTGCCCTTGTAGTTCAATGGATAGAACAGCGGACTTCTAAGCCGTCGATGTAGGTTCGATTCCTACCAGGGGCACTGTCAAGTAGTAAGTAATTGTCATTCTGCCTATTACTCCAATAAGTTGATTTTTAGTAAGCATATGCTAATATGCTTGTACTCTCAATTAAGGAGATGGTATAATAAATGTATGACAAAGACTAAAGTAAACAAATTAATTTCAACCATTCAAAAAGGCCAGAAAGCCATAAGTGGTCTTACTGTGTCTCAAAAGAACAATCTCGAAAAAGTTTGGGATGTTGAACATGCTTATTACTCCAGTGCTCTTGAAGGAAGTCATGTAGACCGTAAAAAGTTTGATAAATTCGCTAAGAGTGTAGCTTAATATGCATTATGTCTTTACAAAGACCACGCAATGAAAAAGAATTACAGGAACGAGAAGCTTTAGGAGTAATCCGGGCTTCTCGTTTTGTTCGTAAATATGCTCACTCACATAAAACAATCAACGTCAAAACAATATGTGATATTCACCATGAAATATTTTCTCAAGCATGGCCTGAAATAGCAGGTATGTATCGTAATGAAGAACTCTCAATCACTGATTCTGAGTTACTTCTACCTCATCCTACAAAAGTCTATAAGTTAATGAAAAAATTAGATGAAGATCTTATTATCAAATTAGATAAGCTTAAAGAATGCAACGGCCTCATACTTTCCATACAAACAAATCTTACTGATAAAACTATAGATTGTATTAATGAAGTCATTCATACAACAGCCTGGCTCCATCATTCTATAACGGCCATACATCCCTTTATGGAAGGGAATGGCAGAACGGCTAGATTAGCTGCCAACCTAATACTTGAAAGATACGGTCTTGTTGGAATTTCAGTTAAAATTGAAAAGGAGAATAAAAACGAATATCGTAAATCATTAGTCCAAATTGATAAATATGGAGATTATGGTCCCTTAGAGGAAATTATTTCAGAAGGCATTATTGAAAGGTATCAGGGGGTATCAATTAAATACTATAAGGTTTAATTAGTGAAAATACGTAATTTGACGATATTTAGCTAATTCAGATATTTGGCCAAATAAAACTGACGTCCCTCAACTACGTCTTTACTATAGGATTAGAGGAATAATGAGATTCTTGCTCAAATTGATAATTTGGAGTAATGTGAAGAAAATTAATAAATAAATATTATGGAATACAGAGCAGTTGGAAGTCGTATTGCGGTTACCCTTAGTTTATTAAATCTTCCCATTTCAAATCAAAAAGCCTTAAGTATTTTATCTAAAAAAGGATTTGAAAAAATTGAAGTAGATATTATTGAATTAGCTAGATCGTGTATTGGTGTATCACAATACCGACGTGGTGTAAAAATTTCTGAAGCTCCTGCCGTCTTGGACTGCTCTAGTTTTATGAAATATTTATATGCTCAACGTGGAATTTGGTTACCAAGAAGATCAATTCAACAACGTGAATTGGGGGAAATTGTTACTCTGAAAAAGGTTAGAGCTGGTGATTTAATTTTTGTTTCTGGCCACATTGATTATTACATCAATAATCCTTTAGACGGGGTTGGTCATGTTGGAATTGTAACTGATACGAATACCGTTATTCATGCAGCTAATAAAAAGAGTGGAATTATAGAGTCACCTATGACTGATTTTATTGGAAAAGAAAAATTTCGTGGAGCAAGACGCTATGTTCCTAATGGTATTGAAATTGTTACACTCACAATTCCTGCTAATAGGGATGTTGAATTTTCGGACGATTTAAGGTGGATTGTTTTACAATCTCTACCAAAAATTTAATTTAATCAAAGGTTCTGGGCAATTATTTTGCTCAGAACCTTTTTTGTTATATTTTTCTCATGTTATAACTCAGCAAAGAAGTATAATTTATGAAATTAAGAGCCAAGATGAATCAATGGTCAATTGAAAGAATATCTGATAGTATACGAAGAGGCCTTTCACTACCCAAAAAACCTTCTATTTCAAAAAGTTAATTTTTCAGTATTTAATTCTCTACGCAAACAATCTAATGAGTTAATAATGACTAACAAACAGCACACGTTTTTGAGGCTCAAATAACCCTTGGTCGAAGAGGGTCAACTAAATTTTACTACTGGATGTATTAATTGCCAATTTGTCCAGTTCAAAAGAAGTCCAACCCGCCGCACATGAAATTAAAAATACTATTTGAAGACAAGAACTTAATGGTTATAGACAAGCCAGCGGGTATTGCTGTGCATGCTGATGCTAGAACTACTGATAAGGATATTACTATTGCTGATCTTATTTTAGATTATGATGCTAAATTAGCAAAAGTAGGTGAGCCCATGACTATAGAATATAAAGGAGAAGAGATAAAAATAAAGAGACCGGGTATAGTACACAGATTGGATAGAGAAACTTCAGGAGTATTACTTATTGCTAAAAATCAAAAAACATTTCTCTTCTTAAAAGAGCAATTTCAGGATCATTCAATAAAAAAAGTTTATCATGCTTTTGTTTATGGTCATGTATCAGATCCGAAGGCTTCACTTGCAACAGGGAAGAGAGGATTGATAAATGCTCCTATCGGACGCTCTCCAATAGATATCCGTATGTGGACTGCTGGTCGCGGAGCAAGACCTCCAGTAAGAGAAGCCATCACTGAGTATATAGTTTTGAATAGATTTTCTGATAATTCTACACCAGGACTCAATCAAGACAATAAGTTTTCTTATGTTGAAGTTTATCCAAAGACAGGACGCACTCACCAGATAAGAGTGCACATGAGATATATAAATCATCCTGTTGTATCAGATCCTCTATATAGAGGTAATAAGGAATTGGCTTTGGGTATGAAGCGTCTTGCTTTGCATTCTCACTCCATTACATTTCGTTTACCAGGAGGAATTTCTAAAACAGTAGAATCTTCTCTACCAGCAGATTTTAAAAAAGTAATAAAAACATATTTAAAATAAGGCTTGCCTTAAATACCCATATGTGATAAAGTAGAACCCATGGAAATAACGAAAGCACAATTCACTCCCGTAGAACTAGAATCCCGCAAAAACCTTGATTTTAAAGCAGGTGATACTGTTCGCGTTTGGAATAAAATTTTAGAAAAGGGCAAAGTTCGTCTTCAGGCATTTGAAGGATTAGTATTGTCACGTAAGCATGGAACTGAGACAGGAGCTACATTTACTATCCGTAAAGTTTCAAGTGGTGTAGGGGTAGAACGTATTTTTCCTCTTTATTCCCCAAATATTGATAAGATTGAGATTCTAAGAAAGTCAAAAACTCGCCGTAATAAATTGTATTATATTCGTACTAAAGCAGTTAAAGAAGTTAAGAAAAGATTGAAGAGTATTACAATATCCAGAGATGAGTCTCCTAAAGAAGAAAAAACAGAAGAATAAAAAATAGGCCCAAGTGGCCTGTTTTTTTGTTGAAAAAAAACTCATAATTAGCTATACTCGAGATGTTTATAAATGCGCGGGTGTTGAAACTGGTAGACAAGCATCCTTGAGGTGGATGTGCCCTTACGGGTGTGGAGGTTCAAGTCCTCTCCCGCGCACAATAATAAAGACCTTCCATTCCGGAAGGTTTTTATTATTGTGCGCGGAACAAAGTACTAGTGTACTTTGTGTGAGAGGAGTTGAAAAGGTTGAGTATATAGTTATTAATTAATATTAATAAATATACGAAACCTATACCGAATCTGTAAGATTCAAGAAGTGTACTCAGGGTCCTCTCCCGCGCACAATAATATTAAAAGCCGACAATTGTCGGCTTTTAATATATAATACAAACATGCTTACAATTTTAGATACTATTTTTTCTTTATTAATTTTATTTATTCTCCTATCTGTTTTTTCTTTGTTGATTTTGTGGATGTGGGGCAATTTTAAAGCCGATGTTCCTTTTATTGGAGTCCCCATTGTAACTTTGAAAGAAATAGAAAAAGCTTTAGCTTTGGATGAAAATAGTATTATCTATGATCTTGGTTGTGGAGATGGCAGAGTGTTATTTTATTTAAAAAAAAATAATCCGAAGGCTAAATACATTGGAATAGAAAATAGTTTATTCCCATATATTTTAGTTTCTGTTAATAATTGGTTTTTTAAATTAAAAAATAAAGAGGGGATAAAGATAATAAGAGGAAACTTTTTTAATACAGACATAAAAGATGCTACTCATGTTTTTGCTTATCTTTATCCTCATGTCGTAGATGATTTGCTCCCTAAATTTGATAAAGAATTAAAAAAAGGTTCACGTTTTGTCTCTATGTCTTTTCATTTTACTTCAAAAGCAGAGACACAAGAAATAGATTTAAAAAGAAATAGTTATAAAATAGCTCAAAAAATATATGTTTATGAATTTTAGATAATTTAAGCGATTATTTTTTGTAAATTTCTTTGAAATCAAATAAATTGGGAGTATAATAACAGCTGTATGATAACCCTAGATTTAGTAGAATATATAAAATCACAACTAAATAAAAACATCTCAAAAGATTCGATAATATTAGAACTTTCTCAAGTAGGTTGGCGTATAGAAGATATAGAAGAAGGCTTTTCAAGTGTAGAATCAACAGTTGAAGAAAATGTTCCAACTCTCAATACTATTTCTGAGAATTTAGTTAATGATTTATCTACAGATAAAATTGAAGAAAAAAAAGAAGAATCAAATAAAGAAATTCAACCAGTCTTTGATAAATATCGTGAATTACCGGAAGAATTAGAAGCTCAGTATATAAAGAATAAAGCTCAAGAAGAAAAGAAGGATCCAGCAGGCACTTTGGAATTACTTAAAATTTGGGTTCCTACAACTATAAAACCAAAGGAAGTAGTACAAACACCAGAAGTAGTACAAACACCAGAAGTAGTACAAACACCAGAAGTAGTACAAACACCAGAAGTAGTACAAACACCAGAAGTAGTACAAACACCAGAAGTAGTACAAACACCAGAAATTCATCCTGCTTTTATAGAATTAAATAAATTAGAATTATCTAGACCAGAAAATAGAAATGAAGATTTAATTCCTGTGATTAATAAGTCACCTAGTTTTTCTGTTACAGAAAATAAAATAGACAAGGGTTCAAATAATATGTTTGTACCAGAGGAAAGTGTCTCAAGTGTTTTAAATATAAATAATAATCTTACTGTTTCTTCTCCTGAAATTAAAATAAATAAAATACAAGAAAATGCTCCCATAATCCCAACCTTAAATAAAGGAATAGCTTCTAAAACAGTTATGGATTCTATTGTTCCTATTCAGAAGACTCAACTCATTCAGCAAACATCTATTCCTGTAAAACCAACATTGCCAACACAGCCAACACAACCAACACAACAAGCTGTTCCTGTAAAGCCAGCAGTTTCTATGTTCAATATAACAGACAGTTCTCCTAAGAATGCGATGATATCATCTTATTCTCAGGCTATCTTAGCTTCTAATAAAGAAAGTGAAGCATTATCACCCAAGAAGAAGACCAATATATTTTTGAAGCTAGGAATAGCTATTTTGATTATTAGCATAATTAGTGGAATGATTTTTGCTTTTGTCGAAGGATACCTAAAACTTCCTGGTTCAGATTTTAGTTTGTCTGTTGTAAAAAAAGACCCCAAAACTGTTATATTGAATACTCCTTCAGCTTTGTCTAATTTTAAATCTTATAAATCAGAAACTAACATTTCTATAACCTCTCCTTCTCTTTCAAATATAACGACGGGTTTATCTACTGGAGAAGTAGTAACTTCAAAAGAAAAGGATTCTATCTCAGTAAATATTAAAGGTTCAAGTGATAATAGTAATGGTAACATAAAAACAGATTATCTTTTTAGTCTGAAGAGTTCTCTTTTGAAGGATGATATTACAACCGATTGGAAATATGATGGATCCAATCTTTATGTTTCAATACCTGATCTAAAACAGATTTTTGACAAAGATGCTCCAGCTCCTGCTGTTGTTTCGATGGAACCAAATCAATTGGGAATGATAACAAACGAATTGGGAGCTCCGACTCAAGATATAATTAAAAAGATAGATATTTATAATATTCTTTCCAATGATGTTCCTTTATATGTAAAGAATGAATTATCTTCTATTTCTAAAGAATTTGTTGGAGCATTGGAATATAGGGAAATGGAAAGTGAATTTATTCATGGAGTAGATACTTATCATTATGAGATGACTGCTAGTCGTCCTGTGACAAAGAAGATGCTCGGAGATCTAGCTGAACTTCTAATTGCACAATTGCCCCCTGATCAGAAAACTAATATGGATGCGGCTATTGGTGCATCAGATATAAATTCTTTTGAAGTATGGATTGGTAAAAATGATCAAAATCTATATCAATTTAAATTTATTTTAAATGTTCCTCTATCTAAAGTCTTAGGGTTAAACGATAGTGGAATAGCAGGAAATGAAGTTAATCTAAATTGGATGACAACTTTCTATGATGTTGATGTTGAGAATAATATTACAATGCCTACCGATAGTATAAAAGTAGAAGATTTTGTAAAAAATATTAAAGACACAAAAATAAAAAATATAATTTCTGTTTTCAAACCAGAAGCTACTCTCTTTAAAAACGCCATTGGATCATATGGACTTAGGTCAAATCCGATGGGGAGTTGTACAAATCCAAATCCTGGATCTCTATTCTCTCCTCAAGGACATGCAAAAGGAGCTGATACAGCCATAAGCTCTATTTCAAATTCCATGATATCTCTGCTTACTGCGACAAATGGAGCTGGTTCTTGCTACTCTACATCTGGTGCTTGGGCTCTCTCTGCACCTCTCTTTACATTAAAGACTAATAATTCACCAACAGATATCCAAAGCACACCAGCTTTCTATTGTACGGATAGTAGTGGTGTAGTGACAACACTTTCTGCTGCTATAACAGGTCCAGCATGTAAATAATTTATAAAAAAGATTATGCCTAGATTTTTTAGGCATTTTCTGGTATAAATGGTTAGTTGCTGTTATTTACTAATAGTAATTTAGATATGGTGCCTATAGTGTAATGGTTAGCACTAGAGTTTGTGGAACTCTCAGTCTGGGTTCAAATCCCAGTAGGCACCCTAGAGTCAGCGACTAAAAAATAGACCGATACGGTATAGGTTTTTCTATATTCATCAAAAATTTGGTTCTAGACCTTGAAGGTTAAAAAATTAAATTTATCGTTGAATATCAATGTAAAAGTTAGAAATTAAAAAGTTCAAGTCCTTGGAGGTCACCATCAATGGATGTCTTGAGAGGGTTAAGTGTTTTATTGATAAGTTTTGGTATAATAAAAATATGGATAATAATATAAAATCTAAAAATTTTCCCGACAGTTTTTACAGGGTAACAGTCAAGGCTCTTATTGTTAAAGATGGTAAGGTTTTATTTATCAAAGAATCACCAAAACTTAGTGGTAAATGGGAGCTACCTGGTGGAGGATTAGATTTTGGTGAAGATATTCACGATGGATTAAAAAGAGAGATAGAGGAAGAAATGGGATTAAAGGTAAAAAGTATTGAAAAAAAACCAGTATATGCATGGACTTGGAGATATGAGAATCATCGTAGTTTAGAATGGTTTTATTCTTTGGTTTTAGTATATAAGACTGAATTAGAAAGCTTTGAATTTAAACCAACCGAAGAGTGTGATAAGATAGACTGGTTTTCAGAAGAGGATTTTAAAAACATTGAATTAGATGCACAAATAAATGGTCTGAAGAAAGTATTTAACCAGAAAGATTTTATATAATTTTATAAAAATATGAAAATGCATTCTGATGATCAAATAAATATTACAGATAATACGGTTGCTTTAATTTTAAAGTCCTATGGAATTTCTAACTTCTTTTAAACCAATTAATCAAGGAATTGAAAATACTTCTTTATTTATTGAAAGTGAAGACAAGAGGTATGTACTCAGAGTATATCGTCAAAAAAGAAAAACTAATGAAGATATATCTTTTGAAATACAATTTCAAGATTATTTAAGAGAAAATAGAATTCCTATTCCTTTGATGTTTCCTAACTTGCAAGGCGAAGAACTTTCGGTGTAGCAAGAACCGTTCTTGCTATACATGCTATACATGAAACTTTAAAAGCTGAATTGTCTAAAATTCTTGATTTGACAAAGGCTTATTTTGTGTGATATGATGAATCGTCATGAAAGGTTTTGTTTTGAATTTAATCAAAAAAATCAGCAAAAGGGAAATGGCGCAAAAGGCGCTTATTTTTTTTACAAAAGGCGTAGCTTTTACTGTTTTTGTATTTTTTACTGTTTTTATGGCTATGAGACTTAATCTTACTAATGTCGAGGGTAGTGTTGATTCTAAGAGCGATTTATATAATTCTATACAAAGTGTTTTTGCTCGTAAAAAAGAAGTAGCTAAGACTCCAGACTGGGCTAAGACGGACGACTGGACTGTTGTCAGAAGAGGACTCACTTCTGATAAGGATATTATAGAGAAAGCTAGTCTTGTATCTGGTGTTCCTGCGCGTACTATTATTGCACCTATAGTTGTAGAACAATTCCGTTATTTTGGATCAAACAGAGAACTTTTAAAAAAAGTTTTCCTTCCTTTGCAGGCACTTGGTAACAGTGTTAAATTTTCTTATGGTATAGCAGGGGTTAAGATAGCCACAGCACAGGAGATTGAATCCAACTTAAAAGATATCAATAGTCCATATTATTTAGGGTCTAAATATGAACATGTTTTAGATTTTAAAACAGATAATCCAGATAAAGAAAGGATGGATCGTTTGACCAATGAAAAGGATCATTATTATTCATATCTTTATACTGCAATTTTTATTAAACAAATAGAAAAACAATGGGGAGATGCAGGATATCCAATATCAGACAGGCCAGAGATAACTGCCACTCTTTTTAATCTAGGATTTAAACATTCAGAGCCAAAAGATAATCCAGAAGTTGGAGGATCTGATATAAAAGTGGGGGAGAAGACTTATACATTTGGTGGTTTAGCATTTGAATTTTATTATTCAAACGAACTTGGAAAAACATTTAATATAAAATAAAGGTTTATTTTTTTTTGTATCATAATTCTATTATTATTGATATAATCAAAGTATGGAAAATATAAATAGTAGCTCAGTAGATACGTCTCAGAGTGTTAGTACTCCAGAGGTATCTGTTGAAAATAATACAGAAAAGTCTATTGATAAATCTATAGAACAACCTGTAGTATCAACAGAAGAAAAATTAACAAGTATAGAAAGTGTAATTAGTAGTCAAGAAGCACAAATTGCAAAATTGGCCGAGTCAAATAAAAACACAGAAACAGCCTTAGAAAATTTACGTAAAGAATTGGGTCTTCCAGAAGATAAAGAAAAAGCTCCAAGTCTTCTTTCTGGAGAAGAAAGAATGAAGGAATTGCAATATGATAAAAAAGATCTAGAATCACAAAAAGAGGAAATTATAAGTCAACAAGAAAAGGAAAAATTAATAAATGAAGAAAAAGAAAAAATATTACAAGAAAAGTTTGATGAATTATTTAAAGAATTTAAAAATATTGATCCTAAGGAGTTTGAAAGTATTTTTAATACTGGCAAAAAATTAAGTGGAGATAATTTTGATAGTAAATCAACAGGTTTACTTAGTCCCGAGCATGCTAAAGTCTTGGCTAGTGTCTATGAAAAAGGGATTGTATTACTACCAAAAATTATTGAAATAATACCAGAACTTATAAAAAAGATGGAAGAAGATTTAACAAAAGAAGCGACAGAAAGAGTGGAGAGAAAGATAGAAGAAGGAAAGAAAGACATAACAGAGAACAAAAATTTAGAATCTACACAAGAACTAAAAAATGAAAACGAAATAGAAATAGAAAAATCCACTAATATAACAACACCCGAAGAAATAATTCAAAATGTAGATTCTAGTGTGTCAATTAATAATTAACTAAGAATAGATTTTTTAAGTAAATAAGAAATATCATTAATATAAATATTTCTGTTATAATATACTTATGCTTACAAATCAAAAGTTAGGAATCAAAGTATTCTATTATTATCTCTCAAAGAGGGTAGTCTCTGGTATTTTTTTACTAGTAGTTTCATTTATTGTTTCTTCTTTAAAAGGGGCAATGGTTACCAAGATGGCACTCGCTATCTCTTTAACTACATCTCTATCAATTGCTAGCTTTTTAGTGAATGGGTTATTCATTGTTTCTGTTTTATTGATATTGTACGGTATAGTAATGAGTTGGATCAATTATATTAGTTGTGAGTATACATTGGATGAAAATGCAATCAGTGTAAGAAGGGGAATTTTTAACAAAAAAGAAGTTTTTATACCTTATAGACAGATAGAAAATATAAATATAGATCAAACATTTAATTTTAAAATGATGGGTGTAAGTAAACTAACCATAGAGACTGCAGGAAGTGATAGTAATAATGGAGGCGATCCAGAAGGTGTTTTCGATGTTATAGATTCTAATGTAGCTACCAATATAAGAGAATTTATTTTACAAAGAACTAACACAGAGGTAATAAAATAAAATTATTAAATAGCCCCGACAACTTCGTTGTCGGGGCTATTTAATTACATAATTTTTATTTCTCCATTTATATTTCCAGATATTATGTAATCTGCTACTTTGTTTTCAACTATTTCTTCGATAGCTCTATTGATAGGACGAGCTCCAAAGTCTGGGTCGAAGCCAGCATAAGCAATTTTATCTATAAGTTCATCTGTAATTATAAGATTGATTTTTTTATCTTCAAGAAGCCTACTTCTAAATTCATTCAATAGTAATGCTGCTACTTTTCTGACACTGTCTTTTTCGAGAGGTTTAAACAAAACTACTGCACTCCATCTATTTAAGAATTCTGGTGCAAAAATTCCATTATTAATAAGTTCACTCATTAGATCTTTTTTATTAATTAAAGGATTATTTATGATATCTTTACTTCCCGCATTTGAAGTGGCTATTATTATAGCTTCCTTAAAGCTAGCAATTCTACCACTATTGCGAGTTATTCTACCTTCATCCAATACTTGTAAAAGTAAATGATGTATAGCCATATCTGACTTCTCTAATTCATCAAAAAATACGAGTGAAAGAGGATTTTCTTCTATGACGCTTGCCAATCTTTCTGTAAATAAGTTTACAGAACTTGGAAGAGAGAATTCACTCATATCAAAACGAATCATTGCATTTTTATGGCCAAAATAACTTTCAGCCAATATCTTGGCAGTATAAGTTTTACCTACTCCTGTGGGTCCTAAGAAGAGGAACGATCCTGCGGGTTTTGATGGATTTGCTATTCCCGTACGAAGACGTCGGAGCGATTCGGATAAATCTTTTACTGCTTCATCTTGGCCTATAATTTTACTTTTCATATTGGCTTCAAGACTTATCAAAACATTTTTTTCTTCTTCTCCCATTGCACCCATCGGTATGTTAGTCTTATCTGAAATTATTTGATGAACATCTTCTATTTTAATCTTCTTGTGTAGAGAACGAAGTTCTTCTAGTATTAGTAGGGATTTTAATGGTTGAGGTTGATTGCCAATGAATCTATCTGAAAGTTTTACTATTTCTAAAATAGCATCTTCTTTTATTGATATACCTTTTAGATCTATTGTGTTCTTAACTATTGATAAAGTATCTTCTTCGTTTGTAGCTAAGACATCTACTTTTTCAAACTTTGAAAGAAAATCTGGATAATTTTTTAAGACATGGTCATAATTACTAAAATCTGTTGTTGTTATCACACCTAAATGTGGCATCGTTAAATATTTCATCATTCTCTCGTATATAGAAGGGTATTCATGTATATTCTCGATAACCACTATTACATTATGAGCCTCCGCTGCTTCGCTCATAGCTTTATCAAAATCCTCCAGAGAAATACCTTCAATAGATAATTCCACTACTCTGTGGTGACGAATACCAAAGAAAGAAAGGCCGGATCTTCCTAGCCTGCCTAAGTGGGAAATTATAACAGACTTACCAACACCAGTTTCTCCTACAAGAAGAACATTTCGACTGTTTTCTTTTGACAGACCTCGATCTATCATACGAAGGACTTTATCTTTACCATAAAGTTTAAAAGAAGAAGGGGCACCAACTTCATGACTGTGTTTATTCAAATAATAAGTCTCACCATAAGAAAGAGAAGCACCAAAACTACCAACAGTTTCTAAATATTCTTTTGAAATTTTTATAGGAATTAATAAAAAGATTGGAAAAGTAAAAATAATTATTAAAGTGAATACAAATCCTATTGTAATAAAAAAGACTCTCGCGATAAATCCCAAGAATCTAGAAAAAATACCAAAGATTAACTTTTCAAAAAAACCAAGCTTGTCACCTTTGGCTGTGTCATTTTCCCAAGGGGATAGAAGTGTTCCAAATAATAAAGGAGTCGAAAATGCATTAAATGCGTAAACCACTAAGTTTTTCCAAGATTGTATTCCTGTTTCCATTTTGTTATTTTAACATATTCATACTAAAATATCTAAGTAAAGAGAAGACTGGTATAATGTATAAATGGAAAATTTCAAAATAAAAACAGTCAAAGATCAAAATAGCGATAACGAAGTTTCTTTCTGTCCTTATCGAGGAGGAATTATTACTTCTCTTAAATTGAAAAGTAAAGAGGTATTATATTTTGACCAAGAAACTTTTTTAAATATCGAAAAGTCAGTCAGAGGAGGTATTCCTATACTTTTCCCAAATGCTGGGGAACTTGAGAATAATCATATATATCCAAATTTAAAGCGTCATGGTTTTGTAAAGAATATGGAGTGGGAAGTAGAATCTAAAGAATCTGGATTTAAAGAAGTTTTTAAATCAAACGATGAGACTAGAAATGTTTATCCTTTTGATTTCGATTTATCAGTTGCTGGTAATTTTGAATTAGATGGTTCCTTTACTTTTACTCAAGAAGTGAAAAACATGGAAAAAGATAAAAATATTCCAATATCTATGGGTTTACATCCATATTTTAAGGTTCCAGATGAAGAAAAGAAAAATATTCGATTCAATTTTGAGGGTGGCTTAGCGGCAGAACAACAAATAGAAATATGGGCAAATAGTGGAACTGTTTATTTGGATAATCCGAAATTAAAAGATCCTAATTCAACTATAAATATAGATATACCAAAATTGGGAACTTTGATTTTAGATGTTTCTGTTGAGTATAAGAAAATATGGATTTGGTCTATACCAAAAAGTGATTTTATTTGTATCGAACCTATGATGAGAGGACTCAATGGTTTAATAAATGACCCCTTTGAAGTGAAAATAAATGAGCCTTTTGTTGCCAGCTTAAATATAAAATTAAAGTAAATTTAATAAAGAGCCAAATACCGGCTTATTTGCTTAAATTAAAACTTAGTAATATTATTAAGTATAATGAAAAACATAAAGAAAGATAAGAAAATAGTTATGATAAGTGGTGGTTTTGATCCTATACATATAGGCCACGTTCGTTATATTTTAGAAGCTAAGAAGCTAGGAGATTATTTAGTTGTCGTATTAAACAACGATAATTGGTTACGAATGAAAAAAGGCAAAGAATTCATGGAGGAAAATGAAAGAAAAGAAATAATAGAGGCTATTAATGGTGTAGATAAAGTTGTTATTTCAGGGCATGTTAAAAATACAAAAGATAAAAGTGTTTGTGAAGAAATAAAAAAAATTAAACCACACATTTTTGCTAATGGGGGAGACAGAAAGCCAGATGGAGATCCTGTACCTGAGGTTGCTTTGTGCGAAGAACTTGGAATTAAAATTATTTATAATGTAGGTCATGGTGGTAAAGTCAGAAGTTCTTCAGAACTTGTAAAAAAGTATTCCAAACATTTAAAGAAATATGAAAATAAAGGAAATTAAAATTCCAAAATCAATAATATACATATATTCACTTGCTATTATTTTAAATATATTGCGTGTGTTCCTTTTTAATAGTACAGCCTTCCTGTACATTTTGTGGAATATACTGCTAGCAACTATACCTTTCTTCGTAAGCTCAGTACTTTTAATTTATACAAAAAAAGAAAATATAATAAAACCATTTTTTATTATAGGATTTATCGTCTGGTTATTATTTTTACCAAATGCTCCATATGTAGTCACCGACTTCATACACCTCGGAAGGATACATTCTGTCCCAGTAATGTTTGATATCTTTGTTCTTTTTAGTTCTGCTGGAGTATCTCTACTTATGGGTCTTTATTCTCTTTCCCATATGGAAAAAATACTTCTTTTGAAATTTTCAAAGAAAACTACTAACATTTTTATATCAATAATAATTTTATTTACAAGTTTTGGCATATACTTAGGAAGATTTTTACGTTTTAATAGTTGGGATATATTTACTAGTCATAGTTTTTTAATGAATAGTGTCTGGAAGATATTTTCTCAATATAATAACTATGTAAATGTTTATGGTTATACTCTACTATTCTTTGTTTTCATATATATATCTTTTATTTCCTTTAAAAATTTAAATATAAAAATTTAAAACAGCCATTAATTATATAGGTTTTTTAAAAAACCGTTTTAAATACGCAGAGCACAAACTTAATCTATGTTTTATAGTGTTGTTTTGTTTGTTGTGTTATAATCGTTGTATGGAAAAAGAAATAAAAATTTATCAAGAAGAAAGACCTTGGGGAAGTTTTAGAAGATTCATAAATAATACTCTTTCTACTGTAAAAATAATAACGGTCAATCCAAATGAAGAATTAAGTTTGCAAAGTCATAATAAAAGAAGCGAATTCTGGAAAGTTGTAAGTGGAAGTGGTTCTTTTTTTGTTGATGGTAATACATATAAAGTTGAAGTGGGGAGTGAGCAAGCTGTCCCATTACTAGCAAAACACAAAATGTCTGCAGGTTCTCAAGGTATGCAGGTTTTAGAGATCGGTCTTGGTGAGTTTGATGAGAATGATATAGTCCGATACGAGGATAAATATGGTAGGGTTTAATAAAAATATGGTTACGAATACAAATAAAAAAACTAAAAGTTCAATTAAAACAATTTTAAGGAAAGTTGTTTCTTCTTCAAAACCAGATAAAAAAGTTGTAAAAAAGAAGGTCCTTTCAGATATCAAATCAGATAAAATTAAAAAAGTTCTAGTTAAGAAAAATACAGTTAAGAAACCTATTGTTAAAAATAAAAAAATCATTAAAAATAAGCTTATTTTAAAAAAGAAGAAATTTGTATCAGCTAAAAATAAAAAGAAGGTAGCAAGTAAAAATCACGAAGAATATGAATTAAAATTAAATAAATCAGGGAAAAACCCAATATTAAGTCCAGGACTTTATTCTTGGGAATCTCAAGCTGTTTTTAACCCGGCTGCTTTGCATACAGGAGGATTATTCCATCTTTTTTATAGAGCGGTAGGTGACGATGGTATTTCTAGGATAGGATATGCCTCAAGTAAAGATGGGGTAAATTTTGATGATAGATTAACTTACCCTGTTTATGTGGCACAGAACATAGCAGAAGCAAAAAAACATTGGCCTTTTACATCACCAGCAAGATTGGTTTATGACAGAGAATTGTATCCTTCAGGTGGAAGTTGGGGAGGTTGTGAAGACCCTAGAGCTGTAGTTATTGATGGTGTTGTTTATGTTACTTTAAATATTTTTAATGGATGGAGCTCGTTACGTGTGGGAGTTATATCTATAAAAGAAGAAGATTTGTTGAAAAGAAAATGGAAATGGAGCCAGTTGTCGTATATCACTCGCTTAGGTGATAGACAAAAGAATTGGGTTTTATTTCCAGAAAAGTTTAATGGTAAATTTGGAATTTTTCATAATTTAGATTTAGGTGATCCAACAAGAGTGGGAGTTTCTTTCGTTAGTAATCTTGATTCAAGTGAATCTCCACAAGGTAGTGATCCTGGAAGCGAGGCACCAGATCCTCAGAGACTTCCTGATAATATTGTCGCTTGGCATAAACATACTCGAAGTGCTTCTTGTCCTCCTATAAAAACAAAGGATGGATGGCTTCTTCTTTATCATGCCATGGATAAGGATGGTAATAATCTTTATAAGCTTGGTGCAATGCTTCTCGACCTTAAAGATCCAAGAAAAGTTCTTTATCGAGCAAAATCTCCAATATTAGAACCTGGTGAGTGGTATGAGAACGACTGGAAACCTGGAATAATATATGCAAGCGGAGCCGTTGTGAAAAATGGAGAACTCTTTGTTTATTACGGAGGGGGAGATAAACATATCGCAGTAGCATACATAAGACTAGAAACCTTACTTAATGGTTTAAAGAATAATAAAGAAATAAAATTAAAAGATAAAATTAAAATAAATACTCAATAAATCATATGTATGTAGTCAAAAGATCAGATCACAATCCGATATTAGTTCCAAATAAAAATCATTACTGGGAAGAATTTGCTACGTTTAATTTGTGCCCGATTCAAAAGGGTAATAAGATCTATGGGTTTTATCGTGCTATTTCTGCAGTAGACAAGATACTTAAGCAACAGCAAGTCTCTATTATAGGTAAAGGAATTAGTAATATGAAGGGTATTCATTTTGATGATCGTGAACCTTTTATTATTCCTGAAGAACCTTGGGAAGTTCATGGTTGTGAAGACCCACGAGTGACTTTTTTTGAAGGTAAATATTATATTTTTTATACAGCACTTTCAGGTTTTCCTTTCAAAGCTGATAATATAAAAGTAGCAGTTGCTATAACAAAAGATTTGAAAAAAGTGGACGAACGTCATCTCGTGACCAATTTTAATTCTAAAGCAATGACTCTTTTTCCCGAAAGAATAAATGGAAAAATCACAGTTATTTTTTCTGCTCATACAGATATGCCTCCAGCAAAAGTTTGTATTGCTCAATTTGATAAAATTGAGCAATTATGGGATGAGTCATATTGGACAAAATGGGAAGGGGAGATAGATACTCATGTTGTCGACTTTACTCGTAATTCGTATGATCATTTAGAGGTTGGTGCTCCTCCAATAAAGACAAAATACGGATGGCTTTTAATTTATTCTCATATACAAAATTATTTTCCTCATCCTGATAATTTAGATCGCATTTTTGGCATCGAGGCATTGTTGCTTGATAGTAATGATCCAACTAAAATTATAGGTAGAACAAAAGGTCCAATACTTGCTCCAAAAGAAGCTTATGAATTATCTGGATATATTTCAAATGTTATTTTTCCTACTGGTACTTTAGTAGAAAAAGACACTCTAAGTATTTATTATGGTGCAGCTGATACTACTACTTGTGTAGCCTATGTAAATCTTACAGATCTTATATCAAGTATGTATATTGGAACTTCAGATGAATGGAGCTTCAAGCGTAGTCTTACCAATCCAATAATTTGTCCTAAAAGTGAAAATAGTTGGGAGGCGACAGCAACATTTAATCCTGCTGCAGTTTATCTAGATAAAAAAGTTCATATTCTATATCGTACTTTAGCAAGTGATAATACTTCATATTTTGGGTATGCGATGAGTAAGGATGGATTGAATATAAACGAGAGATTGAATGTTCCTATATATTCTCCTCGAGAAGATTTTGAAATGAAGAAAGTTACAAATGGCAACTCTGGTTGTGAAGATCCTCGCATAACTCAAATAGGTAAGAACTTATATGTCTGTTATACCGCTTATGATAGTATCGGACCTCCTCGTGTTGCTGTGACTTCCATATCTATAAAAGATTTTCTTGACCATAAATGGAATTGGAGTAAGCCTATACTTATCACTCCACCAGGCTTTGATGATAAAGATACTTGTATTTTCCCTGAAAAATTAAAGGAAGGTTATTTTGTTTTACATAGAGTAGGTAATGAAATATGTGGAGATTATCTAAGAACTTTAAATTTTGAGAACGATGTAATAAAAAAATGTATTCGTATTATAGGGCCAAGATTGAATTCTTGGGATGGTCTTAAGGTTGGCATATCAGCACCTCCGATAAAGACAAAACACGGCTGGGTATTGCTTTATCATGGAGTATCTAAGAGTCATAATACTTATAGAGTTGGAGTTCTACTTCTTGATTCAAAAGATCCAGCTATAATACTTGCTCGCTCATCTGATGCTATATTTGAACCCGAAACAGATTATGAAAAAGTTGGTATTGTAAATAATGTAGTCTTCCCTTGTGGTATGGTTTTGAAAGGTGATACACTTTATATATATTATGGAGGAGCTGATAAGGTAACAGGAGTTGCCACTATGAAACTTTCTATTTTATTGAATTCTCTTGTAAAAGGATCAAAACTTGGAGAAAGATAGAGTTTGAAATTTTGACTAAATATGTTATAATAAATAAAGGGCTAAAAGCCCTTTATTTCATTTATGGATAAAGGAAAAGATTATAAAAATTTACATACAGGACTTGTTTTAAAATATTTCTGGCAAGTAATTAGACGATTTAAAGTATCGTTTTTTTGTGTAATTTTTGGAGTAATAATTGCATCTCTACTCGAAATATATATACCATTTCAGTTTCTTAAACTTTGGGGTTTATTAAGTACAACTAATTATAATTTTGCTCCACAGGCTTATCATATATTAATATTTATTTTTATATTGGGCCTAGTTCGTTTGTTTGTAACTAGAGGCTATAGTTTCATAAATTCATATTTTCAATCAAATATTATGGCTGGGCTTAGAGAACAAGCCTTTTCGTATATGATAGGGCATTCTCATTCTTTCTTTGCAAATAATTTTGGTGGTTCTCTTACTCAAAAAATTGGCAAATATGCTAGATCTTTTGAAAGATTAATGGATATGATGATAGATAATGGTTTACCTCTTATAATCAGAGCTATAGGTACAGTTTTGGCTATTTATACTCTAGTTCCAAAATATGCATATATTTTATTAATTTTTTGTGTAGTTTTTATTTTAACAGCTTTAATTTATGTTAAATTAAAACTTAAATTTGATATTTTAGCAGCAATATCTGATACAAAAACAACAGGAGCGTTAGCAGATTCGATAAGTAATCATTCTTCAATTCAACTTTTTGCTGGACATGAATACGAAAGGGATAGAGTTGGTGGAGTTATACAAGAACAGAATAAAGCCACAGTTTTAAATTGGTATTTATGGGGAGGTTTGTCTTCTATACAGAGTGCATATGTAGTTATAATTGAATTTATAATTTTTTGGTTTGCTATTGGAGATTGGAAATTAGGAATTATTGGAGTTCCTATAATGATATTGATACAAACATATTTAAGTCGTTTGACTAATAGTCTTTGGTCTTTCCATGCAATTATTCGTACTTATTACGATGGTTTTGCAGATGCTCAAGAGATGGCTTTGGTTCTAAATACCCCATATTCTGTAGATGATGATGTGTTAAATGAAATTAAAGATGTTAAGGGAGAAGTTGTTTTTGATAATGTGACTTATGTATATGAAAACAATAATCAAAAAGTATTTGATAATTTTTCATTAAAGATAAAAGCTGGAGATAAAATTGCTCTAGTTGGCTCATCAGGAGCAGGGAAGTCTACTTTTGTGAGACTACTAATGAGATTATTCAATCTTCAGCAGGGAAAGATTTTAATAGATGGAGTTGATATTTCTAAAATTTCTCAGAAAAGTTTACGTGAACAGATTGGATTTGTTCCTCAAGATCCAGTTCTTTTTCATCGTTCTTTGATGGATAATATTCGTTATGGTAAACGAGATGCTACAGATGAAGAAGTAATAAAAGCAGCGGGTCTTGCTCATTGTAATGAATTTATTTCAAATCTACCAAAAGGTTATGATACATATGTAGGAGAGAGAGGTGTAAAACTCTCTGGTGGTGAACGTCAACGCGTAGCTATAGCCCGAGCTATATTAAAAAATGCACCGATTCTTGTTCTTGATGAAGCAACTTCAGCTTTAGACTCAGAATCAGAAATGCTTATTCAAGATGCCTTGCATAATTTAATAAAAGGAAAGACTGTGATAGTTATAGCGCATAGACTCTCTACTATTAAAGGAATGAATCGAATAATAGTTATCTCTCAAGGCGAAATAATAGAAGATGGTACACATGATGAACTCGTAAAAATCGAAAATGGTACATATAAAAAACTTTGGAATATTCAAGCAGGGGGATTTGAAATTAAATAAAAAAACCCAAGATTTAATTCTTAGGTTTTTTTATTTATTATTTTATTGTCACTACTACTATCTCAGGAACCGTTCCTATTCTTATTGGAACCATCGCCGTACCAACGCCTGAGCTTGTTATTTCTGCTGTATCTTTAGTATAAGTTAGTCCGTGAAAGTATTTTCCTGCTATCATCTTTACTAAAAGAGTAAAAGGAAAGAATTGTCCTGCATGTGTATGTCCCGATAATACAAGCGATACACCATTGTCTGCTAATTTAGAAGTATCCTTAGGGTCATGCATTAAAATGATACTAGGGATATTTTTATCATATTTAACTTGTTTCAATTCTTGGTTAATTTCACTTGCTCCTTTCATCGCTCCATAAGGTATCCCTATAATCTGGGTATTGTTTATGATGACTTTTTTACCTGTAATATCGTTTAAGTTTTTTGGAAAGTTTTCTTTGAATACATTATATTCCTGACTGTAACTTTCATGGTTACCTTCAACATAATAATTTCCAAAAGTAGACTTTAAATTATTGATAGGAGCAAAGCCTTTTTCATATGGGAAAGAAGGTCCGTCTATTAAGTCTCCTAAATTGAAGGTTATATCTGGTTTTTCATTATTGATAATATCAACAATCTTTTTCATAAAATTTTCACGTCTGATCAATCCTAAATGAGTATCAGAAAAAAACACCATTTTCTTTCCTTTCCATAATGGAGATAATGCTGAGGAATTAATCTCTATCCTAACTGTGCGTATATTATTTGCATTGATAATACCTATCGCTGTTGTTATTATTGAACATAATATTAAAACGATAGTTATTATTTTAATGGGTATATTAAAACCCAAGTAAGTATTTAAAAGTAATAGTATCGATATTATAAAAGTAGAAATTACTAAATAGGTAAGTAATCCAAACCATACTCCACCTATTGTATAGATCCAAGAATTTAATAAAGAAAAATGTTTTCCTCCATACATCATTGCACCAACAAACATTAAGGGTAAAATAATACCCATCACTAGAGCCGTATTTTTTAAGTAGGTATATTTTAATAATCCTAATCTGTTTAAAGAAATGAATATTAGATATTCACCAGTTGTAATTACGATTAAAAAAACGATGAAGATAAAAATGTAACGCATAAATATAATTATTTTTTGTTATGTTTAACTGATTTAATAATAAAGAACCCGATAATGATAAAAGTTATAATAGGTGATACATAAGAAGGAATATCAACTCCAAAAGAATCTAACATCATAATAATACCTAAGACAAATATTGAGTACATAGCACCATTTTTTAAGAATGCATACTTTTTTATTTGGTCGATATTTTCTATTGTAAGCTTTCTTAAAACAAAAGCCCCTAGTCCATTCCCCAGTATTATAAGTGGAACAGAAAGGGTAAAGGCGAAAGCACCGAGAACTCCATCTATCGAGAAAGTCATATCAATTATTTCAAGATAGATTATTTTGCTTATGTCTGAGATTTTATTTTCATTTAAGAGAAGTGATTGTTCTCTCTTTTCTGCATTTTCTTTGAACCCATGAGTTATAAAAAAGGCAGTAGATCCAACAACAGCAGAGAAAGCAAGAATTGGATTAATTTTAATTGCGTACCAGACTACAGTAGCTAGTAATATAGAAACAACAGCAAAAAACCAAGCCCCATTGTCTTGAAAGAACTTTTCATGTCGAAGTCCAAAGTTTTTTGTTTCAAGAAATAACCAATGAAAAAATAGAAAAACAAGAAATATTCCACCTCCTAAAAGTAATATGGGAGCAGAACTTTCTACTGCACTATGGACACCATGATTATTTGAAAATGCTGCTGTAAGTGAACCTATTGGCCCCAATGATGGTATTGTTGTCCATATGATAATCCAAGGTAAGAGACCTCGAACTACAAAAACAGCAAAGAAAAATCCATAAAGAAGAAACCATTTACGTCCCTTTTTACCCATAGTTTCTAGTACTTCAGCGTTAATAACAGCATTATCTATACTACTAATAATTTCGAAAAGACATAGTCCTAAAACTGTTATGATGATTGTTCCTAATGTCATATTTTATCATTATACATTTTTTTCTTTGTTATGGTACATTGAATATATGTTCAAAAATAAAACAATCACAACAATTTTCTTCACAATTTTTATCGATTTATTAGGAGTTGGTATTCTAATTCCAGTTATACCACTTCTTTTTGCTAGCCCTTTATCAGAATTTTATATGTTGCCGGCTGGAGTAAATATTAAAACAGGCTATCTATTACTGGGGTTACTTATTGCCGTCTATCCTATAGGTCAATTCTTAGCAACGCCAATCTTAGGTCAGCTCTCAGATATATATGGTAGAAAAAAGATTTTAGCTATTTCTCTTGCTGGTACATCAGTTTCTTATTTTCTTTTTGCAGTAGGAATAGTGACTCACAATATTCCACTTCTATTTATATCTAGATTTTTTGATGGTTTAACTGGTGGTAATATATCAGTTGCTCAAGCGATGATAGGGGATGTAAGTACGAAAGAAAATAGAGCTCGTAATTTTGGAATGATAGGCGCCGCCTTCGGACTCGGTTTTATCTTTGGACCATTTATAGGAGGAAAGCTTTCAGATCCGCACACTCTTTCGTGGTTTAGTGCGACGACACCATTTTATTTTGCAGCCATCTTAGCATTCATAAATATGATCTCTGTATTATTGATACTTAAGGAGACGAATAAGCATATGCATGCTCATAAATTAACTTGGAATAAATCTATAAGAAACATAATAGAAGCTTTAAAGATAAAAGAGTTAAAAGCTATTTTTATGACCAGTTTTTTCTTTAATGCAGGCTTTACTTTCTTTACAACTTTTTTTTCTGTTTATTTAATTAAAAAATTTGGTTTTAATCAGGGTAATATAGGAGACTTCTTTGCATATATAGGACTCTGGTCTGTTGTTACTCAAGGTCTTGTGACTAAATATGTGGCAAAAAGATTTTCAGAAGAAAAAGTACTCAAGTTTAGTTTGGTGTGCACAGGAATGATAGTTCTAGCTTATTTTCTACCACAGCATGCTTGGCAGATATACTTAATCCCTCCATTTTTTGGACTTGCAACCGGTTTAACTATGGCAAATCTTGGAAGTTTGTTATCAAAATCTACTGATCCTAAGACACAAGGAAAGATTTTTGGTATTAATTCATCAGTTCAAGCATTAGCACAATTAATACCTGCTATTATATCCGGATTTATAGCCGCTATTTTAACTCCAGAGTCTCCTATAATTATTGCATCAGTATTTATGCTCTTTGCAGCGTTAACTTTTGTTCGTTTATATAAAAATATATTAAGTTGATTGTAAATTTTTATTTTTTTCTAGAAATACCCTCAAAAATGTAATTTTTTAGGGTATTTCTATTTTATAAAGTGATTTATTTTTCAAATAAAAATAACCTTTAATGGTAGTGCTTTCACAGTGTTATTCAAGTAATTTTTTAAAGTCTATTGACTCCTTGCCGATATTTTAACATAGTAGTAATTTTTCATTTTTTCACTTCCCAAGGGGTTGTGGTGGAGGTATAATGTAAACCCGTAAAGTTTTAGGGGACATTATTAACTAAAATTTAAAAATATGCCTTCAAAAAAGAAAGTGCTAAAAGTTAAAAAAGAAGTTCAAAAAGTCATAGAAAAAAAGGAAGATGTTTTGGTAGAAAAAAAATCAAGCAAGAATATTTTTATTAAAAGCGTTATAAAGAGAGATGGAGTAGCTGTCCCTTTTGACCTTGATAAAATCGTGAATGCTATTAATAAAGCTATGCTTGCAAGTGGTGAAGGCTCAATGAAAGAGGCAGAGATGGTAGCTAATAGGGTTATGATGGAAATCGTCAAAATAGCCAAGAAATATAAGAACTTTATCCCAACAGTTGAAGGCGTTCAGGATACAGTTGAGCAAGAATTAATGCTCTCAGACTTTGTTAAAACATCTAAGAATTATATTCTATATCGTGAAGAAAGAGCACGCCTAAGATCTCATAGTGTGGTTGTTCCTGATCATGTAAAAAAGCTAGCGGAAGAAAGTAAAAAATATTTTAGGAATCCACTTTCAGAATTTGTTTATTATCGTTCATATGCAAAATGGATTGAAGAAGAAGGCCGCAGAGAGACTTGGGTTGAGACTATTGATAGATATATGAACTTCATGAAAAGTAAGATTGGAAATGATCTTAAAGAAAGTGAATACAAAGAAATTCGCGAGGCTATTCTCAAACAGGAAGCTATGCCATCAATGAGACTTTTACAGTTTGCTGGACCTGCAACTGAGAAAACCAATGTCTGTGCTTACAATTGTTCTTTTGTTGCCCCATCTCGATTTGAAGATTTTGGAGAAATAATTTATATATCAATGTGTGGTACCGGGGTAGGCTTTTCAGTAGAAAGTAAGAATATTCAGTCATTACCACAGATTAAAAATCAAACTGGTAAAAAGTTACCAACATATGTTGTTCCTGATTCAAAAGAGGGTTGGGCTGATGCCTTTACTTTTGGAATGAAGACTTGGTTCAATGGGGAAGATGTTGATTTTGATTTTTCATTACTAAGACCAGCAGGAGCAAGACTTAAAATCATGGGAGGTAAGAGTTCTGGTCCTAAACCATTGATAGATCTACTTGGTTTTACGAGAGAAAGAATAATAAGAAGACAAGGTAGACATTTGAGGAATATAGATGCTCACGATATTATCTGTAAAATAGGGGAATGTGTCGTTTCTGGAGGAGTTCGCCGTAGTGCCCTTATCTCACTTTCTGATTTAGATGACTCAGATATGCGTGATTCAAAGAATGGCCAATTCTGGCTAAATGAAGGACAACGTATGCTTGCCAATAATTCTGCTGTCTATAATACAAAACCAACAGAAACAGAATTCTTAAAAGAATGGATTGCTCTTATGGAGTCAGGATCGGGAGAGAGAGGTATATTTAATCGTGAATCTCTTTATAAAACTCTACCAAAAAGAAGACTCGAAAAGTCAGCAAATTATATAGGGGAAATGGGAACAAATCCTTGTGGAGAAATTATTCTTCGTTCCAGACAGTTTTGTAATCTTTCTGAGGTTGTAGCTAGAGCAGAGGATACAGAGGCTGATCTTATGAGAAAAGTTCGCATTGCAACAATCCTAGGAACTTATCAATCGACTCTTACAAAATTTGGATACTTGTCTAAAGAATGGAAAGAGAATTGTGAAGAAGAAAGATTGCTCGGAGTTTCAGTTACTGGTCAGTGGGATTCAAAGTTAGCTCGTGATGCAAAGATGCTTACAAAACTTCGACTCGAAGCTATTCGTGTAAATAAAATATATGCTAAGAGATTTGGTATAAGTGAATCTACTTGTATTACAGCTGTTAAACCTTCAGGGACAGTTTCGCAGACAGTGGATTGTGCATCTGGAATGCATCCTCGTCATGCTCCTTACTATATTCGTCGTATTCGTATAAGTGCGACTGACTCATTATTCAAAATGATGAAAGATCAAGGAGTTCCTTATCATCCAGAAGTTGGGCAAAATCATGAAGATGCAAATACTTTTGTTCTCGAATTTCCTATGAAGGCTCCACAAGACGCTATTTGTAAAGATGATATTACAGCTATCGAACAACTAGAGCATTGGAAAATTGTAAAAGTAAATTACACTGAACATAATCCTTCTGTAACTATCTCTGTAGGGGAGAATGAATGGATACAAGTTGCTCATTGGCTATATCAGAATTGGGATATAGTAGGAGGTCTTTCATTCCTTCCAAGAAGTAATCATGTTTATCAACTTGCTCCTTATGAAGCTATTGATGAGAAGACTTATAGAGAACTTACAAGTAAAATGCCTGAATTTGATTTCTCTAAAATAGTAACTTATGAAATGCGCGATGAGACTGAAGTAAAAAGAGAGCTTGCTTGTGTCGCTGGAGTTTGTGATATTGTCTAATATAATTAATAATTACTTGAAATTAAATAATTATGAAAAAACAGTTTAAATATATACTTGCCTTTTTGTCAGTCTTTTTATTTAGACTTATGCCGTTTAGAGCGCCAAATGTAGAACCTGTGATGGCTGTCATAATGCCTTTTGGAAAAATATATGGCGCTCTCATGGCTTTTATATTTGGTTTTTTGAGTATTGTACTATTTGATTCTGTAACATCAGGATTTGGTATTTGGACTTTGATAACAGCTTTAGCATATGGAGTACTTGGATTAGGAACTAGTCTATATTTCAAGAAACGTTCTGGATGGAAGAATTATGCAGTTTATGCATTTGTCGCTACTATTATTTATGATGCTATTACCGGTCTCACTATTGGACCATTATTTTTCCATCAATCTTTTATGGTCTCTTTGATAGGGCAAATACCTTTTACAATTCTTCATTTGCTTGGTAATGTATCATTTGCTATAGTACTATCACCAATGATTGAGAGATGGGCTATGAAATCAGAAAATAAGGTTTCAGAAGTTGGACAGGTTTCTTTAGTAAGTTAGTTGTATTTTTAAAATTTAAACCATTATATTTGGAAATGAGGTTTGATTCCTCTACTGTGCCGCAACGGTAATGCCCTAAATGGGACAAGTCCGGTCTTAGTATAGAGGTGTTTCCCGAGCAGGAGAATATATTTTTATATTTGGTTAAAAGCCCCTCCGGCCCTAGTCGGAGGGGCTTTTATTGTTAACTTTTGTTTAAAAACATATGAAAAAAAACAGAAAGAAAATTTTTATTGTAATTATATTTTTGGTCTTACTTACTATTAGTTTATTTTCTTATTTTAGTTTGTTAAAAAAGAAAGAAATAAAAGAATTTAAGAAAGATAGTAGTTCTATTGTTGTTACTAACATAGATCACAATAATATAGAAACTAAAAAAACAATAGAAATCAAGCCAGTAATTAAACAGTCCGCAGATGATATTAGTCTAAATAATATAAAAGTCTCGTTGGAAGTTTTGGGTCAAATATATACCATAGAAACTAAAGTCAACTCTTCTATCTTTGATGTAATGAAAACATTAGAAGTAGAAAATTTTAAAAACAGTTCATTTAGTTTTAAATACACAGAACATTTGGGACTAGGAGCTTTTATTAATGAGATAAATGGAATAAAAGGAACTACTGGTAAATATTGGATTTATTATATAAATAATAAAAAAGCGTCCATTGGAGTTTCAAATTATATTTTAAAAGCCGGAGATATTATTAGTTGGAAACAAGAATCATTTTAAGATTTATGAAAAAAAATATTTTAAAGAAAGTTATAGTTTTATTCAGTTTCGTTTTATTATTCACAGGGTATAATTTAGTTTTTGCATTAACCGACACAACTCCTTTAGTCGATATAACTCCTTCAGTAACTCTTCCTACTTTAACTAGTATTGCTATCACAACTCCTGCTACTAAACTTTCTTATATTGTTGGTGATTCATTGGATATCGGAGGATTAGTTGTTACTGGAACTTATGATAGTGGTCCTACTCAGACTGAAACTATTACATCTAGTGATGTTACTGGTTTTGATAGTTCAAAAGTTGCTAGTAATAAAATTTTAACTATTACTGTTGGAGGAAAGACAACAACATACACCGTTAATATTCTTCCAGCTCCTGTAACTATAAATTTAGAAGTATATGCAGGTGACGTTATTTTATTTAATGGTACTGAAAAAGTTACAGCTTGTGCTGAATCACCAGCGACAGATGCCCCGATTACTGTTAATGGTAAATGTGCTATTGAACAATCTAAATTATCAAATACTTGGACCTGGAAATATTCACCAAGTGGCTGGTTAGATGAGCTTGGTGGCTATACAACAACTTCTGATTTTTCAAAATATTGGAGCTGGTTTAATAATCTTAGCTTGGGAGGAACTGGACTTAATCAACATAATCTTTCTGATGGTGAAAATCTTCTTTTAACTTATAATTCTTATCCTCTTCGTATTTCAGCTTCAAAAAATTCTGGTCAAGTAGGAGATACTATAACATTTACAGCAGAAGAAGAAAGCACTTTTGATTCAAATTATAATTTGATTTGGACTAAATCGACGGGGGTCTTGATTACGTTAGGAACTCAATCTTGTACTACTGTTGTAGATGGAACATGTTCTATCATTTTAAATACAGTTGGTTCTTTAGATGCAATTGGAAGTAAATCGTTGTATGTTCCACCTGCTTCTATCGGAATTAAAGTTTCAGATAAAACAGTAAGTAGTAGTAGTAGTGGAAGTAGTGGGGAAGTAACATCCACACCGAAATTTTCTATTACAAATGCCATTAATTTTTTACAGAAGAACCAAAAGACTAATGGATCTTATAATTCTTCCTTGTATACAGATTGGGTAGCTATAGGAGCCGCTGCACAAGGAAACTCAAATTTGAAATCAAGTATTAGTAATTATCTTAAGGCAAATTCTTTTGATTCGTCTTTGCTTACAGACAACGAAAGGCATGCTATGGCATTAATGTCTTTGGGTATTAATCCATATACAGGAACAAACATAGATTATATAAAAAAGATCACTGATAGTTTTGATGGTATACAGTTTGGAGATAAGACACTTGATAATGACGATATTTTTGCTTTGATAGTGCTTAAAAATGTTGGATATAATGCTAGTGATGAAATTATTCAAAAAGATATTAATTATATAATTTCTCAGCAGACTTCAAATGGTTCATGGGGGAGTATAGACATAACAGCGGCTGCAATACAGGCATTGTCAGGATTTGAAAATATAAATGGTGTAATAGGTGCAATTACAAAAGGAAAATCATATCTTATTTCAAGCCAGGGAACAGATGGTGGGTTTGGAAATTCTTTTTCAACTTCTTGGGTTTTGCAGTCAATGTTTAGTAATAATCAAATTTTAAAAGCAGAAGATTTTTTAACTTCAAAGCAACAGTCTGATGGAGGATTAGAAGATACAAATACGGATGATATTGATAGTAGAGTTTGGTCAACATCTTATGCTATTCCAGCCATTCTTCATAAACCATGGAGTGAAGTATTAAATAATTTTTCTAAACAACTAAATCCTGTTTCTAATTTGGCCCAAATTGAAGATTCTGAAAAAGAAATACCAATTAAGGTGGTGGAAATAGATAATAAAATTAAAAAAGAAGAAGTAATAGATATTACTAAAAAAGAATTAAAAGAAAGTACTGATATTTCTAAAAAAGAAAAAACAACAAAAATTAAAAAACCAATTTTTGTACATAAAAAACAACACTCCAAAATAAATATTTTGGAGTCTCAAAACAAAACGTTTGTGAAAAATACAGATATACAAAACAAAAAAATATCTTTAATTAGTCGTATTTGGCATGCTATTAAAGCACCCTTTACCTCATTTCTGTTTAATCTAGGATTCTGATATAATACAAATATGAAAACTAAATTTTTTATTATATTTGTCGTTAGTGTTGTTATAATCGTTGGAGGTATTGGTTATTTTATGAATAAAACGAGTAATACTCCTTCAAAATTAGATGCTTTTGCTCAAGCTTTAACAGCAAAGGGTTTAAAGTTTTATGGAGCTTTTTGGTGTCCACATTGTCAGGCTCAAAAAGCAGAATTTGGATCTTCTAAAAAATATCTTCCATATGTTGAATGTTCTAATACTGACAATACTCCAAAACAAATTTGTCTTGATAATAAAGTCGAAGCATATCCTACTTGGGCATTCAAAGATGGTATAAAATTAACTTCAAGTAATGAACCAACGATTTGTCCTATTGCTGTAAAAGATGTAAAGCAGGAAGGTGTTTGTACAAATGCTGCTTCTGAGTATTATCGTGTTTGGGTTTTCCCAGAATATGGATTTTCTATAAAAAGTCCTACAGATCCTATTAAAACTGGTAATACTTGGCAATTTCCAGCTGGAGTCCAAACAGTTGGTGAATTACCTACTACTTTCTTAGCTGAGCAAATACAGTTTACTCTTCCTCAGTAATAATTATGCCAGCATACGTAGACATAGTGAATAAGGTTTTGTCTCTAGGAACGATTTGTTTACAATTCTTTATAATGTCTATATTGATAGCTTTAGTTTTCTTTAAAAAAAGAGATAATCCATTTTTAGTTCTTATAAAAGAATACACTTTTATCTTAGGTTTTTTTGCAGCTCTTGGGGCTTTTGTTTTATCTCTTTTTTATTCAAATGTAGTTGGTTTTCCACCATGTGAACTTTGTTGGGTTCAGAGAATTTTCTTATATCCACAATTAATTCTTTTTGGAATGGAACTATATAAAAGAGATAGGTCCATTGTAGATTTCTCTATAGTCTTTGCTACGTTAGGTTCATTAGTTTCAATCTATCATATCTATATAGAGAACGGCGGTAGTTCAAGTTTAAGTTGTGCTACTTTAAATAGTGTAAATACTGGTCAGGTCTCTTGTGCAACTCGGTATATATATGAATTTGGTTATATAACAATGCCTGTTATGGCATTAACACTATCTCTATTTATAATAGTTATTTTAATTAATTATAAATATATTTCTAAAATAAAATAATTTTTTAAAATTAAAAGATCTTCCATTATAGTGGAGGAGCTTTTAATTTGATATACTATATATATGCACATTGACGAAGGTACAATTGTAAAATTATTAAATACATCTGGTCTTGTTAGTAAGACAGATGTTGCTATGGCATTAAAAAAAGCCAAAGAAACAAACCAATCATTGGGTTCTATCTTAATGAGTGAAGGTTTATTGACAGAAAAAGATTGGAATAGTATGCAGGCAGTATCTCTAGGAATTCCTTTTGTTAGTCTTAAGGGTGAACATATACCAAAAGAAGTTTTAAATTTAATTCCTGAACCAATTGCTCGTAATAATAATATTATTGCATATAAGAAATCTTCAAGCGGTCTAGAAGTTGCAATGCTTGATGTCGATAATCTTCCTGTTATAGATTTTATAAAAAAGAAAGTTGGATTGAGAATTCTACCTCGTATGACTTCATCTGACTCTATCAAAGAAGCATTAGAACTTTATAAAAAAAGTTTACAAGCAGATTTTGAAGATATAATAAAAAAAGAGAGTAATAATATAAAAGCTATAACGAATAATTCACCAGCAGGAGAGAGCATAGATAATAAAGATAAAACAGAAGAAGAATTAGCTGAAGACCTTCCTATCGTAAAAATAGTTGATACTCTTATTTCTCATGCTATCTCTCAGGGTTCTTCTGATATTCATATAGAACCATGTGAAGATTCATTGGTCATCAGATATCGTATCGATGGAATGTTACATGATGCTATGATTCTATCGAAAGACACAGCTCCAGGTATTGTCGCCCGCATTAAAGTTCTTTCTAATTTAAAGCTTGATGAAAAACGTCTCCCTCAAGATGGAAGATTTAAAATAGTAAATGATTCCGGAAGAGTATCTTTTCGTGTCTCTACTTTACCAACTTATTTTGGAGAAAAGATAGTTATTCGTATTTTAAGGGAGAATGCAAAAGGTTTTTCTTTGGAAGGTCTCGGTTTTCACGGTGAAGCCTTAGAGAGAATACATAGAGGTATGAAGAAAAGAAATGGAATGCTTCTAACAGCTGGACCAACTGGTTCTGGAAAAACAACGACTCTGTATACTATGCTTGATATTTTAAATACTCCCGATGTGAATATTTCTACGGTTGAAGATCCGATTGAGTATCAGATGGCGAGAATAAATCAAACTCAGACTAAATCGGAAATAGGATTAACTTTTGCTAACGGCTTGAGAACTCTTCTTCGTCAAGATCCCGACATAATAATGGTAGGTGAGATTCGTGATGGAGAAACTGCTTCTCTT
>TBL_comb47_HYPODRAFT_10001332_pt1 | contig 32093 bp, 19 predicted proteins | sample TroBogypolimnion_40_FD_10682 | JGI IMG/M metagenome (IMG submission 10682)
CAACAATCAGTGGCACACCGACAGTTTCGGGCACTTTTAGTTACACGATAACTTTGACCGGTGGTTGTGGTACAATAACCAAGACAGGTTCAATCGTTGTATCGCCATCAGTTGGCCAACCCGTTTTCGCTCTTGGTTCAACATCAACCCGATGTCAGGGAGCAGGAACTGTTACATACACAGCTACAGCAACCAATACTACAGGAATACTATATAGTCTTGATAATGCGTCATTATCAGGTGGTAATACAATTGTTTCAGGTACCGGTGCAGTAACATATACCTCTGGATGGAATGGAACGACTACAATAACGGCAACTGCCTCGGGTTGTAACGGACCATTAAATGCAGCTCATATTGTTACTATAAATTCCAACTTGCCTGTCAGCAATTCAATTGTTGCTTCCACAAATCCTGTTTGTTCCGGAACATCGGTTACTTTTACTGCTACTGCAACTAATGGAGGAACAACCCCAACTTACCAATGGAAAGTTAATGGGAATAGTGTGGGGACGAATAGCACAACATATGTTTATGTACCAACAAATAATGATGCTGTTTCATGTGTACTGACCTCAAATGCCAATTGTACCATTGGAAACCCAGCCATTTCCAATACAATAACAATGACAGTTACAATGCTTCCTGTTGCCACTTTCAGTTATTCAGGAACTCCTTATTGTCAGAATTCATCCGATCCAACTCCAACGTTCAGTGGTGGTGGGAGTGCAGGAATATTTTCATCAACATCAGGCTTGACTTTTGTAAGCAATTTAACTGGTCAGATTCACTTAACCAGTACCCTTCCGGGTACTTATACTGTTACCAATACAGTTAGTGCAACAGGTGGATGTTCTCAGGTTGTTGCCAGTAACAATGTAACCATCAATCCTCCGACCGTTATTGGTAGTCAATCGACATCAGCCCAGTCCCAATGTATTGGTGGAACCTTTACCCCTATTTCAGTGACAGCAACGGGAGTTGGTTTAAGCTATCAATGGTACAGCAATACAATTTCAAGTACCAGTGGAGGAACCTCTTTGGGTTCAGGAAATGGGGCACAAACCAATAGTTATACCCCTCAAGCTACGACTGCCGGGACATTGTATTACTATTGCATCATAACTGGCACTTGTGGATCAGTGAACAGCACTATATCAGGTGCCTTTATAGTCAATCAGGTCCCATCCATTACAGCAACCTATCCGGGTAGTCAATGTGGACCAGGACCTATGACAATTGGTGCTACAGCGTCAATTGGAACAATTAACTGGTTTACCAGTGCGACAGGAGGCACTCCACTGGCTTCCGGGCCAATATTTACAACACCTTCATTATCTGTTACAACTACGTTTTATGCTGAAGCAACGAACAATGGATGTAACTCGGCCACCAGGTCGCCTGTGATAGCCACAATTATTCCGGTAGCCTCACTCACAGTTGGTGGTGGAGGGACCTTTTGTTATGGATCGAACATTACGCTGAGCAGTTCAGGAACAAATGTTTCCAATCAATATTGGCAAGGACCCAATGGTTTTTATTCTACTGATGCAAATCCGGTTATAAGTTCTGCAACAACCGCAATGACAGGCACCTATACCATTACAGCAAGTTCTGTAAGTGGTGTTAACCTGATTTATAATGGGGACTTTGAAGCAGGTAACAGTAGTTTTGGTAGTGGTTACATCGCTAGTACAGACTTGGTGCCTGAAGGACGTTATGCAGTTGTTGCCAATCCAAATACTGTTCATTCCAATTTTTCAACCTGTTCCGACCATTCTCCAACTGGTACTTTGCAGATGGTTGTTAATGGTGCTACGGTTGCCGGTGTGAATGTCTGGTCTCAAACGGTCAATGTAACTCCATATAGTGATTATCAGTTTACTTATTGGATTCAGAGCGTGGTGGCTGGTAACCCTTCACAATTACAATTGTATGTGAATGGAGTAGCTGCTGGTCCGGTTTATACTGCAATATCATCAACTTGCCAATGGGCACAATTTCTTTATAATTGGAATTCAGGATCAAGCACCACAGCCTATTTATCCCTGGTCAACCAAAATATAGTGGCTGGTGGTAATGATTTTGCACTGGATGATATAATTTTTCAACAGGTTTGTACGGTAGCTTCCGGAAGTGGTGGTGGATCTGGTGGTGGTGGAACTGGTGGTGGTGGAACTGGTAGTGGATCTGTTCAACCTTCTGCATCGGTTGATGTAGTTGTGAATGCTGCGGTTACAGCTGGAACTATTGGATCTAATCAATCAATATGTCGGGGATATACACCTGCCCAACTTACATCCACCACTTCGGGTACAGGTTCAGGGACTATTTCATATGAATGGCAAACCAATGCAAGTGGCAGTTATACAACGATTAGTGGGGCAACCTCTGCAACATATTCACCCCCAGCATTAACAGCAACTACAGGTTACCAAAGGAGGACAGTTTCTGTTAGCAATGGGATTACATGTTATTCTGCTTATACTGCAGCAGTAATCATTACTGTTACTGGACCAATTGTTTCAGCAGGAGGCCCAAATATAGTATGTCAGTCTGGCACACCATCAGCAATTACACTTAGTGGTTCAAGCTATAGCAGTGCCACCTCGGCAGCATGGTCAATTTTGTCAGGCGGCGGATCTTTAAGTTCAATTTCACAGACGACTAATCCATCCTTGGTAACTTATACTCCTGCAACAAATTATACCGGTATAGCTATTCTACGGCTAACTACCAGTGGAGGAACATGTGCTGCCATTTCTGATAGGATAATAAATATCAATCCCAATGCGGTTATATCCTTAACCTCCGCAGTCGGTACAAATTCACAAACAGTTTGTATCAATACCTCAATAAACAATATTACCTATTCGGTTTCAGGAGGTGGTACAGGTGCAGGTATTTCAGGTTTGCCTGCCGGTCTAAGTGGTTCATTTAATTCCGGAGTTTTCACCATCAGCGGGACTCCTACTGTATCAGGGACATTTAACTATACAGTTACAACAACCGGATCTTGTTCTCAAACAACTGCATCAGGAACAATTGCAGTGACATCAAACAATACAATTGTCTTGAGTTCTGCTTTGGGAACAGATGCCCAAACCAAATGTATAAGCACAGCTATTACCAATATTACTTATGCTACAACAGGTGCTACAGGTGCTACCTTCAGTGGTTTGCCAAATGGCGTCACAGGAGGATGGACTGGTAATGTTGTTACGATTAGCGGAACACCTATAGTCTCGGGCTCATTTAACTATACAATCACTTTAACAGGAGGTTGCAGTACAATTACCAAATCAGGTACAATAACAGTAACACCCAATAATACGATATCATTGTCCTCGGCAGTTGGAACAGATGCTCAGACAGTGTGTATCAGTTCTGCTGTTACCAACATCACTTACAGCACATCAGGTGCCACAGGAGCAACCTTTAGCGGTTTACCTACAGGTGTTACTGGAGGATGGGTGACTGATGTTGTTACAATTGGAGGAACACCTACAGTCTCTGGCACATTCAACTACACAATCACATTAACAGGAGGTTGCGGTTCAATTGCCAAATCAGGTACAATAACAGTAACACCCAATAATTCCATAACCCTAAGTTCATCATTTGGAACAGATGCTCAGACAGTCTGTATCAACTCTGTCCTTACTAACATCACCTATAGTACAACGGGTGCCACTGGAGCAACCTTTAGTGGTTTACCTACAGGTGTTACAGGAGGATGGACAACCAATCTTGTTACAATTAGCGGTACACCTACATCATCAGGCACATTTAACTACACGATTAACTTGACCGGAGGTTGTGGTACGATTACCAAGACCGGGACTATCATTGTCACGCCAAACAATACGATTGTCCTGAGCTCGGCTTTGGGAACAGATGCTCAAACCAAATGCATAAGCACGGCTATTACCAATATCACTTATACTTCAACAGGTGCTACAGGTGCTACCTTCAGTGGTTTACCAACCGGTGTAACTGGAGGATGGGTGGCCAATGTTGTTACGATTAGCGGAACACCAACAGCATCGGGCACATTCAACTACACAGTATCGCTTACGGGAGGGTGTGGCACAATTTCCAAATCAGGTACAATAACGGTAACACCCAATAATGCGATATTCTTGTCTTCAGCAATAGGAACAGATGCTCAGTCCGTCTGTATCAACTCCGTCCTTACCAATATCACTTATAGCACAACGGGTGCTATAGGAGCAACCTTTAGTGGTTTACCGACAGGTGTTACTGGAGGATGGGCTACCAATGTTGTTACAATTAGTGGGGTACCAACAGTGTCGGGTACATTTAACTACACAATTTACTTAACAGGTGGTTGTGGTACGATCACCAAGACCGGTACAATCATTGTAACACCAAACAATACCATTGTCTTAACCTCTGCTTTGGGAACAGATGCTCAAACCAAATGTACAAGCACTGCAATTACAAACATCACTTATGCAACAACAGGTGCGACCGGTGCAAGTTTTAGCGGATTGCCAGCAGGGGTATCTGGTGTATGGGCCACGAATATTGTGACGATCAATGGTACACCAACAATCTCCGGCTCCTTTAATTATACGGTCACCTTAACGGGAGGTTGCGGAACGATCACAAAGACAGGTTCGATCACGGTTACTCCGAACAATACGATCACATTATCTTCAACGGCAGGGACTGATGCCCAGACAATTTGTATCAACACGGCTATTACCAACATCACTTACACAACTACAGGTGCAACCGGTGCAGGTTTTAGTGGTCTGCCTTCCGGTTTATCAGGTGTCTGGACTTCGAATGTCGTAACCATCAGTGGTACACCAACAGTTTCCGGTACCTTTAATTACACTGTTACTTTAACAGGTGGATGCAGCATTGTGACTAAAACAGGAATAATCACAGTTACTGCCTTACCATCTGCAACTATTTCTTATGCCGGTTCGCCCTACTGTAAAAGTTTGTCATCCCCACAATCAGTTTCTGTGACTGGAACTTCAGGTGGTACCTTTTCATCAGCTCCCTCAGGTTTATCTATAAATACCCTGACAGGAGCAATTATTCCTAATACCAGTTTAACCGGTACCTACACTGTAACATACACTGTTGCCGCTGCAGGAGGATGCGGTCTGTATTCTACAATTACCTCGGTGACCATTATCACTGATTTGGTTTGGACTGGAGCAGTAAATACCAACTGGAATGTGGCTGGAAACTGGTCTTGTAATGTAATCCCTGATCTGACAACGAATGTTCTAATTCCAAACGTGTCCAATTATCCGGTTCTGAGTACAGGAATAGTCGGTTCTGCAAAGAATATTGTAATCAATCCTGGTTCCTCTTTAACTGTCACAGCTAATACCTTACAAATAGCTGGGAGTATTTCCAATAGTGGCACCTTTACAGCCTCGGCCGGAACTATTGAAATGAAAGGTTCTATCGCACAATTAATTCCTGCCAATACCTTTGCCGGGAATACAATTTTGAATCTAAATATTGATAACCTTTCCGGAGTAGCTCTTCAGGGGTCACTTAATGTAACAGGAATTGTTAAGGCAATCAATGGTAATCTGAATTCTGCAGGAAATCTGTCCCTGGTTTCAACATCCCTACAAACTGCCCTGATTGACGGTAGCGGTTCCGGTGAGGTAATGGGCAATGTGAACATCCAACGCTTTCTTCCTTCTGCTTTTGGTTACAAATATTTCAGTTCACCTTTTCAGACCGCAACAGTAAGTAAATTTGAACCCGATGTAAATTTGTCCGCAACCTTCCCTACCTTTTACAAATACGATGAAAATAATAGCACCGATTCTTCAGGTGTTACAGTTTATACTTCGGGATGGGTAAAATACATCAATCCAACGAATCTTCTGGTTCCTTTAACCGGATATGCTGCCAATTTCGGATCACTTCTACCCTCCAAAACATTTGAAATGTCAGGTATTGTCAATAATGGAAATTTTCAGACCAATCTTTTCAACCATAACCGCAGATATACGAGAGGATTTAATTTGGTCGGAAATCCATATCCATCTCCAATTGACTGGGATATTGCTGGTTGGACAAAAACCAACATTGATAATGCCATTTATTTTTTCAATGCAGGAAATACAGACCAATACACCGGAGTTTACAGTAGTTACGTGAATGGAGTTTCAACAGGAAATGCAGATAATATTATTGCATCTTTACAGGCATTCTTTGTTCATGTTTCATCAGGGTCATATCCCGTTAGTGCCGTACTTGGAACCACTAATTCAGTGAGGGTTAATAATTTAAATCCACTCTTTAAAGTCGCAGATGTTGACAGCAGACCTGTTCTGCGCTTTTCTGCCAAATTCAGCTCGGATCAAGCCATTGAAGATGTGGCTATTATCTATTTTGAAAATAGTGCAAGCCAGAAATTTGAAAGAGATGTTGATGCTTTGAAGATGGCTAATACAGATCTGCTCGTACCAAATTTATATTCACTTACTGAACAATCTATTAAATTGTCAATCAATGGAATGCAATCTCCTTTGGATAGCATTTCAAAAATTCCGCTGGGTATAAGTACTTTAAGTGACGGATGGATAAGCTTTAATGCAAAAGATATCAGCCAATTGCCCGTTGGATTGCATTTATACCTTTTAGATTCTCAACAAGACATTGTACAGGACCTGAAACAGCAACCTTTATATCGCTTTTTCCTGACAAAAGGAGAATATAACCAACGCTTTTCTTTGGTATTTTCCTATTCTGACCTTTTAAAAACTCAGGATTCTGGAAGTAAAATGTTTACTTTGTCCCATTCAGCCAACTTTATTCGGGTTAATGTAAACCTACCTTTTATTAAGGAAGGTAATTTATTGATATCCAATATGAAAGGACAGATTTTGCTGCAAAGGAAAGTGTTTGGTGCTGAAACAGTAGAACTCGATTCGAACTTGAGTACTGGTGTGTATGTTGTTAGTTTGATTTTTGGTAATCAAATTGAATCAGAAAAAATATTAATGCGAAAAGATTATGAATAGCCGGAATCAGCCCTCATTGTACAAAAGATTGTTAGAGTTTCTTTGTATAACATTCAGTCTATTCGGGTTTTCCATTTCGTCTTATGCTCAGGAAAAACCGCCACGGCCAATTTCTGTTACAGTAAGCACCGCCCAACACCTGAGTTTTGGGATCTTTATTCAAAGTGGTTCTTATGGCACAGTGACAGTTACTTACAATGGATTCAGGACAGCCAGTGGTAATGTGATTCTGCCCTATATGAGTTCGATCGTGACTCCGGCACTCTTTATCGTTGATGCTGAGCCTGGTACACTGATCACAATTGTCAATGGTCCTGATACACAATTAAGTGGAAGTAATTCAGGAAATTTGAGTCTTCACCTTGGCGAATCAAGCACCGGAACGCCGTTCATTACAACAGGTACCAGTACGAATGTTTTCATAGGGGGTACCTTAACTGTTGGTTCTCTTTTGGCAAATCCGGCAGGATCATACAACGGGACTTTTATGGTCACCTTCGTACAGCAATAATAGTCTGAATATCAATCTATGCAACAAATAGTTACGCTGTTAAAAAGTTTTAACCGGAAAGATAACTTCATTTCCGGTTTTTTGATGCGGACTATATTTTTATTGTTGTTTAGCGGTTTAAATCCCTTGGCTTGTTTTGCTCAGAATGAACCTGTGTATGATGAAATATCGGTCTTTTTTAATGTTCAGCAAATTGGTGGTGCAGATATTTCAGCAGTTATCCATGAGGAAACTGTTTATCTTCCAATTGTCGATATTTTTTCTTTTTTAAAAATTAAAAATTCAATTTCTTCACAGCTTGATTCTGTTACCGGTTTTTTCATCAATCAACAATCAACATACGTGATTGATAAATTGAATAATAGAATTACATATCAAGGGAAAGTATTCAATCTCAAAACGGATGATATTGTAAAAACAGAAAGCAACCTTTATCTAAGATCACCATTTTTCGGACAAATTTTTGGGTTGGATTGCAATTTTAGTTTCAGAAGTCTGACTGTTACACTAAATACTAAATTGGAATTGCCCGTGATTAGGGAATTGCGTCAAGAACAAATGAGATCGAACATTAGCCGGCTCAAAGGTGAGGTGAAAACAGATACGACAATTGGGAGAAAATTTCCCCTGTTTCATTTTGGTATGGCGGATTGGTCCCTGATATCCACCCAACAATTCGGAGGGCGTGTAGATTCAAGGTTCAATCTCGCCCTTGGATCTGTCATTGCCGGTGGTGAGACAAATGTTTTATTAAATTTAAACAACAATAGTCCAATTACTGAAAAGCAGCAGCAGTTTCTGTGGCGCTCTGTTAATAACGATCGTCCTTATTTGCGGCAGGTCAGTGCCGGTAAGATCAGCACTCAAATGACTGCATCTGTTTATGACCCTATTGTTGGCATCCAGTTTACCAATACGCCAACCACCTACCGTCGATCTTTTGGTACTTATACTTTAAGCGATATCACTGAGCCAAATTGGATCGTCGAACTTTATGTGAACAATGTACTTGTCGATTATATGAAAGCAGATGCGTCAGGGTTTTATAAATTTGAGGTGCCTTTGGTCTATGGAAACTCAGCCGTAAAACTCAAGTTTTTTGGTCCATGGGGTGAAGAGCGCGTAAAGGAGGAAAATATAAGTATTCCATTTAATTTCTTGCCTTCTAAGGAGTTGGAATATACATTAAGTAGTGGGATGGTGGAAGACTCCTTAAAAAGCAGGTTTTCGCGGTTATCAATCAATTATGGGATTAGCCGTCGTGTGACTTTAGGGGGTGGAGTTGAATACTTGTCATCAATTCATACCGGAAGTACAATGCCATATTTGAGTACCTCACTTAGGCTTCTGGGAGGCTTTCTCCTGTCAGGTGAATATACCTACGGTGTGAGAGCAAAAGGAATAATTAATTATCGGTTTCCATCCAATTTGCAGTTCGAGGTTAATTATACTAAATACAAACAAGGTCAAAGTGCAATTATTTACAATTATCTTGAAGAACGCAAGGCTGTAATTTCCCTTCCAATAAAAGGCAAAAATTTTGCGGCTTATTCAAGACTTACGGTCAATCAGATTATCCTGCCAAATCTTAAAAACACAAATGCAGAGCTGCTTTGGTCAGGTTCTGTATATGGAGTCAGTACAAATTTAACAACTTATGGTTTATTCACAGACCTTAGCCAGCCCTATGTCTATAGCAATCTTGCCCTCTCTTTTAAATTACCTGGTCGGACGACAATTACCCCGCAGGCCCAATACGAATATAACCAAAACGAACTGATTTCTATAAAAGGAAATTTGGAGAAGCCAATTATTAAAAATGGTTATCTGAATATGTCATACGAACAAAACTTCAGAAGTAAGACAAGAAATATTGAATTGGGATTTAGATACGATTTTTCGTTTGCCCAGTCCGGTTTTTCTATCCGGAATTCCAACGATTTAACTTCCTTCGTTGAATCAGCCAGGGGAAGCTTTTTAATTGACCAAAAAGCACAATACATTGGAACAAACAACCGCACAAGTGTAGGAAAAGGAGCAATTACATTGCGTCCGTTTCTTGATGTAAATGGGAATGGAATTCGTGATGTTGGGGAACCCAAAGCCAAAGGACTCCAGTTCAGGATTAACGGAGGGACTATTATTCAAAATATTAAGGATACGACTATCCAGATTCTTGATTTGACCCCTTATACGAGTTATTTATTGGAGCTTGATAAGAACAGTTTCGACAATATCTCATGGCAGATCCATAACGTGTCACTAAAAGTAATGGTTGATCCCAACCAATTTAAGATTATTGACGTTCCAATTTCGGTGATGGGTGAGGCTTCCGGAACTGTTTATAACGGTTCAAAAGGACAAGGAAGAATCCTGGTTTGCTTTTACCGAAGTGATTCAAGTCTGGCTGCCAGGGTACTAACCGAACCTGACGGTTATTATAGTTACCTTGGGCTAAAGCCAGGCAAATATACTGTTCGGATTGACCCTGCTCAGCTCTCAAAACTGAAAATTGTAGCCTCACCTGAATCCCGGCCAATTTCCATAACAAGTTCGATAGACGGGGATATTATCGAAGGACTTGATTTCAGGCTTAAACTATTGGCAGATACAGTATCCTCTGTTCTTCCAGAAAAACATGATCTTCCTGTAACTACTCCTGATCAGCACATTGTCGTAACATCACGAACCGAAAACATTTTATCGAAGCCAGCAAATCTGATATTGGATACCACTAAAGTAAAAGCTGCAAACCAGGTCAAGGCATTTTCTGTCGATTTGCAGGGGGCGGTTATCCAGGTAGGATCTTATAAAACCAAAGAATATGCAGTTGAGTCTGCCATGAAAGTTGGGAAAAAGACCGGGAAACAAACCTGGGTAATTTATAACGATGGGTTCTATAAAGTTTCAGTTTCTGGTTTTGCGGATCGCAATGAGGCTAAACTGTTTGAGCCAAGATTGGTGGAATCGGGTATTCTAATGGATTTTATTCCTTTGATTATTCCACATACATGCCTTTTTGTGGGGGGATATGAACGTCTGGAAGATGCTTTAGTCAAAAAGGAAAAGCTTGCCCAAATGACTGGAAAACAAATTGTCACGATCTTTAAAGATAATTGTTATCTGGTATTAATAACCGGGTTTCTATCAAGAGAATCAGCTGAAATTTATGCTTCAAAGATGACGGAATCAGAATCTTCCAAATGAAGAAGGCGTAAAAACCATTTATTCAAATGTTTTTACGCCTTCTTTTGGATTTGATAACTCGTTGAAAAGTGATCAGCCTCTGGTAAGGTTGTATTTCTCTATTTTGGCATTTAAAGTTGGACGAGTTATTTCCAAAATATGCGAAGCTTCCAATTTATTCCATTTAACCTCATCAAGAATTCTTTTAATATGATATTTCTCCAAATCGGCAAGTGATCGAAAACGTGGTAGTTGTTCCTGCTTGACCTGGGTTACCTGCTGTTGTCTTGTATTTAGGGTAATATTCTCTTTCTCAAGAACATCGCTCTTAGACATTACAATGGCCTGTAATATTGTATTTTCAAGTTCACGTACATTTCCAAACCAATCGTGGGCTTGTAACATCTCAATCACCCCGTCGCCAATTTTTACAACGTTTTTATTGAACCGTTTATTCAGTTTATGCAAGAAATGGATGACAAGATCGCGAATATCTTCCTTTCTCTCCCGCAATGGTGGCAGGTCAATTGTAAAAACCTTTAACCGATAATATAGGTCTTCCCTGAATTTTCCCTCCTTGATCAAAACTTCAAGATTTCGGTTTGTGGCTGCAATAATTCGAGCCTTCATCGGTATAACCTCCTCTCCACCAACCTTTTCAAATTCAAGTTCCTGAATGACCCTTAATAATTTGACCTGCGTATTCAGGGATATCTCCGAAATTTCATCAAGAAATATTGAACCTTCGCCGGCGAGTTCGAATTTCCCTTTTTTGTCGCGGATTGATCCGGTGAATGATCCTTTTACATGGCCAAAGAGCTCACTTTCAAGTAGTGTTTCAGTTAGGGCACTGCAATTAACGATAACAAGTGGTTGGCTACTTGTTATTCCTGCATAGTGTACAAGTCTGGCAATAAGCTCCTTTCCAGTTCCAGTTTCTCCCTGGATCAATACGTTTACCTTATTTAGTGAAATACGCCCGATATTCTTGAAGATCTCTTTCATCTGGGGCGTTTTTCCAACAAGGATGTTGTCTTCAAGCATACTCTCGCTTGAGACGTCCTCATGCAAAACTTCGTTCAGACTATTGCTAATCTTGACTGAATTCAGCGCATGCTGAATGGTAGATTTAAGCAATATAGGATCAATCGGCTTTTCAAGAAAGTCAAAAGCTCCAAGTTGAATAGATTTAATCGTAAGTACAACATCTCCAAACGCTGTGAGCAGGATTACAGGAAGCGAAAGTTTTAATTTGCGTATCTCAGCCAGAACTTCAAGTCCATTCATTCCGGGCATTTGAAAGTCAGTAATTACAAGATCAGGATACTCTGATCGTACCAATTTCAAACCCTCCTGTCCATCTTCAGCTTCAAAAACAGCATAGCCCACCTTAAGTAAGGAATCTTTTAAAGTCTTGCGAATCAGCTTATTATCATCTATAATTAAAATTTTCTCCATCATTTAATTAGGTTCATGAAACAATATTATTTATCCTTAAACCATTGTATCGATCCGGGTTTTATCGAAAACATATGTCGAAGAGTTAAAGCAAAAGTAAATAAAAAAAGTGAACTGAGATTTTTTATATTACAAAAGTGTAAAATAATTTTAAATAGATGATTTTATAATGAAATTTTCAGACTAAAAAAATAAGCGTCTCAGATTATTCTTTACCTGATAACCGCTTTTACGTATTGCAGGAATTTTGATTCACAGGCATTTTTAGAAATTATTTTCTATTTTTGCGGGCAAAATAAATTTCATGAAAAAAATTATCGTTCTATTCGTTTTATTTATTGCAGCAGCTGCAATAAAGGCTCAAAATGTGCAATTGCATTACGATATGGGGAAAGATCGTAAATATTTAACTTCAACTGTCGAGATGTTTAAACCAGATAAATGGGGTAGCACCTTCTACTTCATTGACATGGATTACGGTAGCGGAGGGGCTCAAGGGGTAAGTCTTGGTTATTGGGAAATATCCCGGGGTTTGAAGTTCTGGAAAAGTCCGTTCGAGATACACGTGGAATATAATGGTGGGTTTGGTCAATATAAGGAAACTACAACTAACAGCGCTTATCAAATTAATGATGCATGGTTATTTGGGGGAAATTACACCTGGAATAGTGCCGATTTTTCAAAAGTCTTCACCCTTGAAGCAATGTATAAAACTATAAGGGGTAAAAACAAAACCTCATTTCAAATAACCGGTGTATGGACGGTTCAATTGTTGAAAAACAAAGTTACACTGGATGGTTTTGCAGATTTCTGGAGGGAAGATAACCAGGTTGGTGTCAAGAAAGATAAACACACAGATTTTGTTTTTTTAAGTGAACCTCAGTTCTGGTATAACCTTACTGACCATTTTTCATTAGGAAGCGAGGTTGAAGTAAGTTCGAATTTCGCAGGTCACGATGGCTTAATGATTAATCCAACAATAGCTGGTAAATGGAAATTTTAATTCAAATTATTTTTCATCCTTAAAACAACCACATATGATCGAAAAACTATTCAAATTAACAGAGAACAAAACCTCAGTTAAAACTGAGATTATAGCGGGTATAACGACCTTCATGACAATGGCTTATATTCTGTTCCTTAACCCCAACATACTATCAGCTACGGGTATGGATAAAGGTGCCGTATTTTTTGCTACAGCAGTGGCTGCTGGAATAGTCACGATATCAATGGGTTTAGTGGCCAATTTCCCTATCGCATTGGCTCCTGGTATGGGTTTGAATGCATTTTTTGCAACAGTTGCACTCCAGGGTGTGGGTATGCCATGGCAGATTGCGCTTGGTGCTGTATTTATTTCGGGTATTATTTTCATCTTGTTGACCGTAACTAAGGTCCGTCAAATTCTTGTCGTTGCAGTTCCTGCTTCTCTTAAAGTAGCGATTACTGTTGGGATCGGACTTTTTATAACAGTGATTGGACTAAAACTCTCGGAGATAATGGTTGCATCCGCTTCAGTAATACCACCGACCCTTGCCAAAATGCAAACGAGCGGAGGGAAAGCAGGATTATTGTTTTTTGAATGGAACATTGGATTTGGAAGCCTAAAAAACCCAGCTATGCTACTTTGTCTGATCGGACTCGTGATTACTTCGGCTCTAATGGCTTTGAAAATAAAAGGTTCATTACTCATCGGCATTATAGTTACCACAATTATTGGAATACCGATGGGCGTTACACAGATCGTATCTGGTTTTAACCCGATCGCCCTTCCGAATTTTTCCAATCTCGCTATCGGAGCACTTGATATTAAAGGTGCATTGAACATGGGAATATGGACTGTCGTGTTTACCTTTACTTTTGTTGAGCTTTTCGATACTTTTGGTACTTTGGTTGGGACGGCAAACAAGGCAGGACTTATTGACAAGGATGGAAAATCACCTAAGATTGGTAAAGCGATGTTGGTGGATGCATTTGGTGTCTCATTTGGCGCATTGATGGGAACCAGTACTGTTACAGCTTATGTCGAAAGTGCTGCAGGAATAAGCGAGGGTGGCCGTACAGGATTAACTGCTGTTACAACAGGTATTTTATTTCTTTTTGCTCTTGTACTTGCACCTCTTGCAACCCTAATTCCAAATGCTGCTACAGCACCGGCATTAATCATTGTTGGCCTTTTAATGGTCTCGAGTATAAAAGAAATTGATTTTGAGGATTTTACTGAAGGATTTCCTGCTTTTATGACTTTTATAATGATGCCGTTTACCTATAGTATTGCCAATGGGGTCGCTTCCGGAATTATTTTTTATACTTTATTAAAAGTACTGACTGGTAAATATAAAAATGTTCATTGGATGATGTACCTTCTATTTGTTTTGGTGGTCGTAAGATACATCTTCCTTACTGAAGCCTGATATTTTTAAAATTGATTTTATCGTTAAAATTGATTTTCAGGTTTTTAGTAGCAGAAATATTTTTGGACAATATTTTTGACCATTTGGTTTGGTCGCTAAGTCTCATTTGTTATCTTTGTCCAAAGAATGAAGGGTTGTTAGCTCAGTTGGTTTAGAGCATTACCTTGACAGGGTAGGGGTCACTGGTTCGAATCCAGTACAACCCACTTCAAAACAAACTAAATATGAATCATTACTACAACAAATTTGATTCAGGAATTAATTTTCAGTATGATTTGGAAGGCTCCCATAATTGTTCAATTGGAAATAAAGCAAAATTTATCAGAAGACACGGAGCCCAATTTCAACATATGCAAGTCCTTCCATATGAAAAAATATATATATTGATCAGCTTAAATTAAGAGATCGAAATTATATTTTAGGTTAAAATGTTCAAATAATTTTCTTATTTATTTAAATATTAATATATTTTTTACATATTTTGAAAAATAATTGATTAATTTAGGTAACAAATTTAGGTTGATCCCAACTAAGCAGTATATCGTTTATAATGAACGAAAATTAATTTGGATATTTGTGCATAAAGATTCAATTTTATTCGTGAGTTTTAAACTTTAAGAATAGTTCTTTGATATTTAGATTAAAATCTGGTTCTGTCGGAACTCAGTAAACCCAGGTAAAAATAATTTTAGGAATATTGTTTTCAATTTAACTGATCGGGTTTTTTATGCCAACAAAATTCTTTGTTTTACCTATTTTTGTATTGTTATTAAATGGTTTATTTTTTAGTTTAAACGATTAGTTGACGTTAGATGTGTTTACTAAATGTTTAATTTGCATTATTAGAAATAAACATCAAACTTTGAGCATTGTGGGGCATTTAAGAAAATATAATGATCAGGAAATTATTGTTGGGTTAAGGTCCGGTGAAGCTTTTGCTGTCAATTATCTTGCTAAGGAATACCTTCCAATGATCAGATATTTTATTTCAAAAAATAATGGTAACGAAGAGGATGCAAAAGATATTTTTCATGATGCCTTATTTATTATCATAGATAAAATAAACAGTAACGATTTTAATCTTCAGGTAACATTATCAACCTATTTGTTTGCCATTTGCAAAAATTTGTGGTTAATGGTACTTGACAGGCAAAAAGCTGCAAAAAATTATGAAATGCGCCGCTCTTCAGAAATCTTTGAAAAAGATTTTTCTGAAAATGGAGACAACGCATTTTATGAGAGAATTTTTAGGCAAAGTTTTGATGCCATGGATGAAGTATCTCAGAAGATCCTTAAAATGTATTGGATGGAGATTGCGCCAACTGAGATAGCCGAGAAGTTGGGATACAGTTATGGATATGTGCGCAAAAAGAAAAGTGAATGCATGAAGGAATTAAAGAACCGGATTATGAATCATCCGGATTACAGGGAATTAGAGAGTAACCTTAATATAAAATAGCTTAGTGCTGGAATATGAATAATTTTACTGACATCATACTGAAAAACCGCTTAGGCGAAATGAACAAAGCTAAACGGGAAGATTTCAAGCGGAATATGGTTCTCAATGAACAACTAAGAAAAGAATACTCTTTTCAGGAAAATGTTGACAATGTATTGAAAAATAGCTTGTTATTAGAGTCAATTGAGAACGATCCTGACCTGATTAAAGCGGATATCCTTGCAAAAAATGATATTGACTTTTATCTGGGAATGGATAATGCATCCAAAGGTCCGCAAGTTGGCAAAAGTATCTTTGAAATCGATGCGGAAGTAGAGATGAGAAAAAAAATTGCAAAAGCCGAAGTGGAGATGTTCTTGTCAGGAATAGATGTTGTCTCCGAAGTATGGGTCAGAAATTATAATTTCAATAAAAAACGGATTGCTAGCGATCCAGCAGCTCAAGGTATTTTCAATTATATTAAAAACTCACTGGCTACAAAAGAACGTGTTATTCAACTTCCAACCTGGAGTCACAGGATCTCCAGACGAGTTGGTGTTGGTCTCGCTGCAGCCATATTGGTCTTCTCATTATTTTTTGTTAAATCATTATCCTCTGGCTATTCCGATGGTTCAATCTTTGAAAGGTATTATGAACCATTAGAAGCCAATTCATATAGTTTACGTGGCAATTCACAACTTGGTGTGGAAAAACTTCAGGAAGCCATCGATTTATATCTTTCAAAGGATTATAACAGTGCAGAATTGGCTTTTAGTCAATTGGGCAATCAGAAAATCCATCAATCAGAAATTCTGTTATACAGAGGTCTTAATAAAATGCAACAGGATAAATATACGGATGCAATCGGTTTTTTTACCAATCTACTTGCTAATCAGGATCAGTTTATTCCGGAAGCTCAATGGTATCTTGGGTTGTGTTATATCAAAACAGGTGAAAATCAGAAAGCATTGCCATTGTTGAACGCCTTATCACAAACTGAAGGACTTTATAAGAATAAAGCTATTGTAATCCTGAAAAACCTCAAACGATAAAATATTAACAATGAAATCATCATAGTAATTATCAGTGAGATGATTATTACGGTGATGTCTTTCCACCAAATATATTTTATTGGTGTTTCATCACCGATCAGCGTATATGCAGCCCAGAATCTTGGATTAACAAACGATGGGGATGTATTTTGGATATAATCTAATTTGGCTAATCTGAGTGCTGCATTTTTTGACTTTCCTTCAGCAAGATATTTGTAAAAATCGACCATTATTTTTGATCCGGCAATATCTTCCACTGGCCACAGCGTTTCAATAACTGAAGGTACACCTGCCAACACAAAATTTCGGGCAATACTCATGGCTCCTTCTCCGCTATATAACTTTCCATTTCCTGTATTGCAGGCACTCAAAACAACCATAGGCGAATTAATTTTCATTTGGCCAATTTCATAATTATATAACCGATAATTATCAGATGTTTGATTTTCCGGTGTAAACAACAGATTTGACGATCCTGTCTGCAGGCTATCTAGTTCAGCATGCATAGCAAGATGGAGAATTGAACCGCTTTTTATATTCTCCCTGAAATTTGTTGCCGAAGCTTGTTTTCCTTCAAATAGATCACCATGAAAAATGGTCAGAATCTTTTTTATTTCATTGGTATTCGATCTCAACAAATTGTACTTTTTGCCATCAGCTGAAATCGTTTCCGTATAATCAGGTGCAAATCCAATAACCATAGGTCGGATCTTCGGATTAATTCGATTATTCCATAGTGTGTTGGTTGAATAACTATACGAAATGGAATAGTCGTTAATAAGAAAGGGCAACTCAGCGTAGTTTATTCTTTTTTTATTAGCGTAGGAGGTCAAAAAAGCCTCAAACGGGAAGAATGAGATCTCACCATCTGGTATAATGATCAGGCCATCCCCTGAAAAATATTTTTTTATCGGTTGGATCAGAGTGGCATACGCATTAAAAAGCATCGTATTGAGTTGATTATAATTGTCAATCGTGCCTTCTTCGTTGAATTGGTTAACCAATCTGATTTTAAGATCAACGAATTGATTCGATAATGTACTGTCAATTAATTCAGTATGGCAGATTAGCGTTTTTTTTGTAATGACAAATTCAAAGATCTTACGAGCTCCCTTCTCATTTTGGTCTGACATCACATATTCAATCAGACTTTCTTTTGGATTAAGATTTTCCTGGATGGTTTCAATACCGGTGATGTACCCCTTTTTAACCCTATCTGTAAATTTAGGGTTGCTGTTCTCAATTGTTTCTATTGTTTTATCAAGTGCCCTTTTTAAGTCAAAAATTTGGTCTTTCCAGTATGTAATTTTTGTAGTATCCGGATGAATCTGTGAATTCTCATTTCGGATTTGAATGTTATATCCCGATATGGTCTTTTTTAGTTCTTTTTCCTTATTTATTAATAAATCTGGAATTTGGTTGTTTGACAAAGATTTATTCCTTGCAATCTCATATTTCAATTCGTTGGCTTTATATTGTTGGGATGTATTATAGGCCAGGTTTATGTACTTTTTTTCACCTGTCAATTCATATTGTTTCAAAGCTGTTTCAATTGAAAAGACGAAAATATTTTTTTGTTTTTCGTTGAAATCCAATCTGGTCTCTTCATCCTGATAATCCAACCTGAGAGAATTGATCATCTCAATGGCCAGATTGATCGTACAAAGGCTTAAACCCAGGTCGTTTATTTTACCTGCACTATCGTTTTCCTCTCCTGCAAGGTCAACCAGAACCTCTGCTTTCCTGCGTAAAACCCTTAGTTGCCATAAATTAGGTAAAACAGCGTCAATGGTAGGATTAGCCTGAAAATTCTGGTCGTTAAAATCAAGTGAGCCTGAAATTAAGGCTTTCTGGTAGTAAGTTAAAGCCTGACTGAATTTTTTAGAATTATTGTAATTGTCTCCCATCAATTGGTAACAATTAGCGGTTAACTGGTTCTTTTCCCCTGAGTTTTCAAGATTAATTTGTAGGGCGTCTTTCAAATATTTTAGTGCAGTTTCGTTTTTACCAATCGAGGTCAGGAAGTATCCAAATTCAAGAAGTATATTTACTTTTAAGGTTGGAATGCTTGTATTCTCTGTTTCTGATTGTTCTATACTCAACTGAAAGTACTTATTTGCCAACGGGATATTTCGCATCCTGACGTAAACCTTTGCAATATTTAAATAGACATTAGCTTTACCTGTAAAATTATGTTGTTCTTTTATCGAAAGACTTCTTTTAAACGATGATACTGCATGATTGAAATCATCCATTTGGGCATAGACGATTCCTGCATTAAGAAAGAAAGATGAATAGGACTGTTGTTTTGTGATTTCTGTAGCATTGCTGTTTTTTACAAATCGTATCCCTTTTTCGGTGTATTCAAGCGCTTTATTGTATTCTCCCTTTATCAGGTAAATATTTGCCTTATTACCATAAATGCTTATCAAAAATGAGTTGTCAGAAAAATCATTATTCAGGGAGATGGATTCTGCGGAATCGTAATATTTCAGGGCTATATCATATTGTCCGAGATTCTTATGCAAAATGCCCAAATTGTTGTTGAGACCAAGCTTTTCTTTGGCTGTTAAAGGTAAGTTGGACTCTAAAAGATGTGACAATGATTTTGCAGCCTCCATTAACCGTCCTGTTCTAACCAGGTTGTTATATTCCGACAAAACGGATCGAACAGTGTCATGTGTCCCCTCCTGGGCTTGGGACTTTATACTGATTACTCCGAGAAACAAAAACAATGCAAGCGAGATACCCTTCATTACCAATGATTATTATCTTTCAAATTCTGCCTCACAATATAAGAATTTGTTGATGGAAAATAAGGGTGGCCCGAGGAGAAATTTTCTTTTAAACAATGTACAGTGAAATGAATATGGAACTTTCAATAACGTGCAATATTTCAGACGATTTGAAAGGATGATATGAAATAGAATAGGTGGTCTGGATCGAAAAAATATTGCCAGATTGAAAACAGAACAAGGTTGGAGCCTGATCAGAGGGACTAAAATAGGTATTGTATAACTACAAACAACTATAGCCACAGTTTTTACACCATGGCTATAATTAGCAACTTGTTCACAACAACAATTATTTTGAAAAATGAAATAGCGGTTAACTCAAAAAACTTGAATTAATGCACTTCACTTTTTGTGCTTATGTTTTAAATCAACATCTGTATCGGTTGTTACAGTCGTTGTCGTATAGGTTAATGTCGAGAATGAGGTTACCATTGCTTTGGGTGAAAGGATATCTATCGGGAAATCATCACCACCGGAAGAAGGAATCGGAGGTATTGTTCCAGTACCACCACGAAGAGACAACATTTCTGTGTTGTTCAGAGATTTACAAAAGCAATCAATTTGATTGCCGGTGGTTGAATTTGAAGTTTTACTTTTCATCTTGGACGTTGTTTGCTTTAATGATAATTAATAGGTAAATGACTAAAATTGTTACCTTAAAATTGACAATAATTTTGACACGAATGTAAGAATAATTTTTGATGCTTTAAAGGTGAAGATTTTCCTTTATATTCCAAGTACAAAATTATTGTTTTTTTTCTGATTTTCTGCTTTTAAACTTCTTAAAGGTAAAATATTGTCGTTTTTTGAATAAATTAAGAATAAAACTATTTTTAAAGTAAATTTGCTCACCGGAAATTTGTTCTGCTCCGCTTTATCGTGAATTGGTTTGGGAGTTATTGTATTTTTCGTTCGATTTGCAAAATGTAAGATAAATTTATGCAGTTTCCTTATTTTAAACAACTTGATTCCATGGATTGCGGGCCTACATGTTTGCGCATGATGGCAAAATACTATGGCCGGAACTATTCATTACAGCATGTACGAAGTCTTACCTTTTCGGCACGCGATGGCGTTTCAATGCTGAGTTTAAGTGATGCTGCAGAAACGATGGGGTTCAGGTCGAGAGGCGTTCGTTTGACTTGGGAGCAGTTGAAGGATGAGGCACTTCTTCCATGTATCCTTCACTGGAATCAGAATCATTTTGTGATCGTAACAGAGATTAGCCGTAAAAGGAAATTTGCAAGTTTATCAAAGCGAAAAGAGTTGAAAGAGGCTGTACAAATTGTTGATCCTGCCTATGGCCCTTTGCAATATACTAAAGATGAATTTTTAAAATGTTGGGCTTCCTCCGGGAATGAAGGGTTTGCATTACTTATGGAGCCAACACCTCAATTTTACAAGGATGACTCAGAAGTTAGGGACTCGGGCAAATTGGAATTTCTATTAGGGTATCTGCGTCCATATCGGAAATTTATGATTCAAATCATACTGGGGATGATTACCGGTAGTTTGGTCAGTATGATTTTCCCATTTTTGACTCAATCGATTGTCGATTACGGCATTGGTAACAGTGATGTAAATTTTATTGGGATGGTATTGGTGGCCCAATTGGTCCTTACTTTTGGACAGTCGGCAAACGAAATGATTCGTAATTGGATCATGTTACATGTTACCACAAGGGTTAGTATTTCGTTGATTTCTGATTTTCTGATCAAATTAATGCGTTTGCCAATTTCTTTTTTTGATTCCAGAATGGTGGGGGATCTCATGCAACGTATTGGTGATCATAATCGTATTCAAGTTTTTCTTACCTCTTCCCTTGTCGATATTCTTTTTGCCGGACTCACATTTGCTATTTATACGGTCATCATGGCCTCCTACCATCCTGTTATTTTAGGTGTATTTATCGTTGGAAGCAGTTTATATATTGGTTGGGTTTGGCTTTTCCTTAAACAAAGGAGAACCCTGGATTACAAGCGTTTTCAGCAAGCTTCTGCAAATCAGAGCAATATTGTGCAATTAATAACAGGCATGCAGGAAATTAAACTGAATAATTGCGAAAAGCAAAAACGCTGGGAGTGGGAACGGATCCAGGCAAAATTGTATAAGATCAATATCTCAGGACTCATATTAACCCAGAATCAGTCTATTGGTGCAACTTTTATTAACCAGACAAAAGACATCGTGATCTCTTTTTTAACGGCGCGTGCCGTGGTTACGGGAGAAATGACCCTTGGAATGATGATGGCTGTTCAGTACATTATCGGACAATTGAATGCACCGGTCCATATGTTAATTGGATTTATATTATCGGCGCAGGACGCAAAGATTAGTCTTGAAAGGTTAAGTGAAATTAATGGGCGGGAAGATGAAGAGTCACCAGACCAAAAGAAAATAAGTCTTATTCCAACCGGAAGGGAAATTGTTCTAAAAAATGTCACTTTTCAATATGAAGGCCCAAATTCACCCAAAGTTTTGAAGAATGTTAATTTGGAAATTCCAGGCAATAAAGTTACTGCAATCGTTGGAACCAGTGGAAGCGGCAAAAGCACCTTGATAAAGTTACTACTTGGATTTTATAAGCCAATAACAGGCTCTATTACTTTGGACGGTGTTGCTCTTGAAAATTATAGCAATAAGCAATGGCGAAACCGATGTGGGATTGTAATGCAGGATGGTTTTATCTTTTCTGATTCGATTGCAGGTAATATTGGTATTGGTGACGAATTTCCTGATCCGAATAAACTGGGAAACGCTATTAAGTTGGCCAATATCCATTCATTTTTAGAAAGCCTACCAATGGGTTTAGCAACCAGGATCGGCAGCGAAGGACATGGTTTAAGTACAGGTCAGAAGCAACGGATTTTAATTGCAAGGGCAGTATATAAAAATCCGGATTACATTTTTTTCGACGAAGCAACAAATGCATTGGATGCTCGTAACGAGCTGGTTATTATGGAAAATCTAAATCAATATTTTATTGGCCACACGGTGATTGTTGTTGCGCACCGTTTGAGTACAGTAAAAAATGCAGACCAGATTATTGTTTTGGAAAATGGAGAAATTGTGGAAAAAGGAACCCATAATGAATTGGTAGGAAATAAGGGATTCTATTTTAACCTTGTGAAAGACCAGCTCGAATTGGGAAACTAATATAAATAATTGTATGACTGATTTATACATCCCGGAAAATCATAGTGAAGAAGTTCAGGATATCATGTCCGTAATACCGAACAGGATTATAAGATGGGGATTGACTGTGCTGTTTGTTATATTCATCATGCTTCTTGTGGGAAGTTATTTGTTTAAATCACCGGAGATTATTAGTGCTCCCATGATACTGACCACCAAATATCCACCTGTTACCTTGATTAGTAAATCAACTGGTAAAATTGATCGGCTTTTCGCTGTTGATGGTCAGGATGTGGTTGAAAAACAAAATATTGCACTAATAAATAATCCAACTGATTATAACCATTATCTGACCTTAAAGAAGGAATTGGCTGCAAGCTTTAGTATTCCGGAATGGGACAAACAAGTTTTTGCCTATGATCTGTCAGAACACCTTACAATTGGTGATTTACAGTCAACTTATGGGCCCTTTTTAAAAAGTCGCAGTAATTTCAAGCATTACCTCACACAGAATTTCCTTCCCCAAAAAATTGAGCTAATAGATCTGCAGATTGTAAAACAACAAGAGTACTACCAAACTTTGGTGAGGCAAAAGGAAGTTCAGCAAAATGACCTTGATTTATCTGAAAAAAGTTTTAACCGCGATTCCTTCCTTTACCAAAAACGCACCACAAGTGAGGCCGAGTATGAAAAGTCAAGGCAGCTTTTCCTTTCAAAGAAATCGACTTACATAGGATTTGAAGCTATCCTGAGAGAAACCGAATCAACAATCCTACAATTGCAATCGACTAAGGTCGAATTGCAAATGCAGCACGAGCGTGAATTGGCAGAATATCGGTTTGCGCTTGATGAAGCAAAGCAGAACCTTGAAAATGCAATTCACCAGTGGGAAGAGAAATACCTTGTAGCAAGTCCTATAAGGGGTAAATTAACCTTTACTTCAATTTGGAGTGTTAACCAGGAGGTAAAAATTGATGAACTAATTGCAACTGTGATCCCAAAAGAACCCTCTGCGATTATTGCAAAAGCGGTTATACCACCATCAGGTTTCGGGAAGGTAGAGGTAGGTCAACGGGTAAATCTGAAACTAAATGGATTTCCATATATGGAATTTGGAATGTTAAGAGGAACAATCCGTTCCATCTCGTTGGTCCCTGAGGGGAAAGGATATGTTGCCGAAATTGAGCTTTCAGGGGGAATGAAAACTTCTTATCGCGAAAATCTGAAGTTCATACAGCAAATGGATGGCACTGCCGAAATTATCACCAAAGAGATGAGATTAATAACACGTCTGATCAATCCATTAAAAGCATTATTTGACAATGGAAAGTGAAATTGAGTTCTTTTTATTTGGATTTGATCATGAGTTTTAAATGATTGTAAATCAGATAAATATAAAGATCTATAATTAAATTTTTCAAAATATTTTTTCAAAATAAGGTAACAATTATTTGCTCATTCCTATTAATCCCCGTATTCCGATTAATGCAGAGTACAGAGAATAAGCATTCCTTTTTTTGATAAATTGACGATGATATTAATTATTTCTGACATACGCGATAAGCATGCTGATCAAGTTGAATCAATTCTCCAAAGAAATGATGCTAAATACTCGCGTTTAAATCTTGATATTGAATCATTGAAAGTTACACGGATCAGTTATGAGCTTGATTCATTTAAAGTTGAAGGCCCTAATTGCAATTTTTCGTCAGACGAGATTGATGCCGTTTGGAACAGAAGTTCCAGAATAGAAAATTCTATCGAAGATTATTGTCCATTGTATGAGGATTTCGTAAATTGGAAAGAGAAATGCAATAAGACTCTTGAAGGGCTCTTTGCATCGCTTAAATCGACCAAGTGGTTAAATTTTAACTCTGATTTTTATCTTGATAACCATTTCAGGCAATATGCAATATCCAAGAATATAGGTTTGAAATGGCCCTCGTATATTTGTTCCAATGACATCAATTACCTGAATAGTTTTTTTGAGAACAAAAGAGATCGGGTTTTGAAATTGATGGATCAGCAATGTAAAATGAAATCTGCGGGTAATTGCAGTGCAAAATGCAATGAAAAATTTGGTGCTTTTTCTTCGGATGAGAAACTTAATACGGATTGTCTAGTTGCAGGTACAGCTTATCGGGTAAGATGTACTGTAGTTGGTAAAGAATATTTTGTTGGGAAAATTAAGGGTATTATCAATCGTGAAGGTAAAGCTGTTGAGCTTGCCCAACCTGATTGCTCAGTAGTCCAGCCCCCAATGATGATCAAGAAGAAGGCAATTGATATTATGACTGAACTTAACCTAACCCATGGAGTCTTTGATTTTAATGTGACCGATAATGATGAATGGTTTTTTGATGCGCTTAACCCTATTGGCCCCTATCATTGGACAGAGGACATTGAAGGAACAGATATTTCATCGAGCATTGCAAAATGGCTTATGACAAACAACTGACTGACTGAAGATCAAAGTCGATTGGATTATCTTTCCCATAAATCAGGGATAGTTCCGTAACCGTGAACACTGAAAGATTTGAAACCATTTGATTTTTCCCTTTTTATTCATTACAACACGTAAGTTTGTTTTCGGCGAAGAACTGATTTTGTACAATTCTTTAGTCTCAGACTGGTTAAATCTGTATTTCTTTTTTCGTTTTAAATCTCGATTTCTGTGTCAAAAGGGTGACATTTTTGTTCGTTTTAGCCGCTTCGTTTTAAATGATCTTTATTTTTCCTATTTTAATTGGAAAAAAACCTGAGATGAAAAGATGTTTGAATCGATGAAAATCCTAATTTGGAATCCATCTAAATATTGCAACTATTCTGCCCACACTGAACAAAAATTCATGTCAGTTGTACTTTACTTGAGGTTTAAGTCTGTTATAATTATGCTTCAACCGATTTAAAGGTTTGAATTATACGGATAGTAAGACCTACAAAAGTATGTGCGATGAATATCATGTTTTTACTTATTGGTGTTAGTTTACTTGCAGCCTTGGTTTTCCTGTTTCTTTTTGTTTGGGCCGTGAAGAGGGGACAATATGATGACACTTTTACCCCGTCTGTCAGGATATTATTTGATGATGATATCGTTTTAACAAAGGACACAAAACCGGAAGAGCAACCGGAGGCAAAACAAATAATCAAATAATAAAAAAATGTGTTGAAACTATTTTGATTTTTATACTTTTGGGAGCAATAAAGAAAGGCGGGATCAGGAAATGGACGCGATAATTAGTATGCTATTAGCTAATCAAACACATGCAATATGGAAATTCAGCAGTTCAAGTATGATAACAAGACGGTAAAGTATTTTATATTGGCCACGATGGTCTGGGGAGCGGTCGCTTTGATTGTAGGGTTGTTGATCTCCTTGCAGATGGCATTTCCAGCCATGAATTTTGGGATCGAATATACATCTTTTGGCAGGACCCGCCCATTGCATACCAATGCGGTCATATTTGCGTTTATCGGTAACGCAATGTTTGCCGGCACTTATTATTCTTTGCAAAGGATTCTGAAGGCAAGGCTTTTTAATGATGTTTTAAGTAAAATTCATTTCTGGGGTTGGCAGTTTATTATTGTTTGTGCTGCATTAACATTATTGGCAGGTTATACCAGCGGTAAAGAATACGCTGAACTGGAATGGCCGATCGACATTATGATTGCACTTGTTTGGGTTGCATTTGGTGTTAATATGATCGGAACCATTTTGATGCGAAGGGTAAAACACATTTATGTTTCAGTATGGTGGTATCTCGCAACCTTTCTTGGTGTTGCAGTTTTGCACATCGTCAATAGCATTGAAATACCTTTTTCCCTTTTAAAAAGTTATCCTGTTTATGCCGGAGCTCAGGATGCAGTGGTACAATGGTGGTATGGCCATAATGCAGTGGCATTTTTCCTGACTACACCATGGCTTGGTCTAATGTATTACTATCTTCCTAAATCGGCAAACCGACCTGTTTATTCATACCAACTTTCTATAGTCCATTTTTGGACTTTGATTTTCCTATACATGTGGTCGGGTCCACATCATCTGTTATATCAGGCATTACCTGATTGGGTTCAGGCTTTGGGAGTAACTTTCTCGGTCATGTTGATTGCACCTTCATGGGGTGGGATGATCAATGGATTGCTGACACTGCGCGGAGCTTGGGACAAGGTTCGCGACAACGCTGATTTAAAGTTTATAGTGATTGCTTTGACCGCATATGGGATGGCCACTTTTGAGGGACCGATGATGTCGCTTAAAAGTGTCAATGCGATCAGTCACTTTTCGGACTGGACAATTGCCCATACCCATATTGCCGGTATGGCATGGAACGGAGGTTTAATTTTCGGGATGTTTTATTGGTTGGTACCAAAGCTTTTCAGTACTCCCCTATATTCCAAAAAACTTTCAAATATACATTTCTGGTTAGCAACACTAGGAATACTGTTGTATGCCATTCCGCTTTACTGGGCAGGCATAACCCAGTGGTTGATGTTGCGCGAATATACTCCGGATGGGTTACTAGCATATCCCAATTTTCTTGAGACAACCACCCAGATTATGCCAATGTACCATTTCAGGATTGTTGGGGGATTACTCTATTTGGTAGGGTTCCTGTTATTCTTTTATAACATTCTGAAAACAGTAAATGCAGGAAGTATGGTTGCCGATGAAGTGACCGAAGCTCCGGTCCTGACCGATTCCTCTGTCCGTCATTATGGGGAATCGTTCCATCGGTGGATCGAGAGAAGGGGTGTCCGTTTTGCAGTATTGGTGTTTATTGCTCTCGCAATTGGTGGGGCAGTTGAAATTATCCCAATGCTGAAAGTTGAATCGAATATTCCTAAAATAGCCGCCGTTACTCCATATACTCCACTTGAGCTCTCTGGCCGTGATATCTATGTCAGTAATGGTTGCTACAACTGCCATTCCCAGCAAGTGAGGCCATTGCGCTATGAAACAGATCGTTATGGAGAATATTCAAAAATCGGGGAGTTTGTTTATGACCATCCTTTTCAATGGGGATCACGCCGCACCGGACCCGATTTGGCGCGTGCAGGATACATTGGGAGTTCAACTTATAAGACGGCCATCTGGCATTACAACCATTTTACGAAACCGTTAGAAATTAACCCTCAATCCATCATGCCTGCCTACCCGTGGTTGGCCATCAAAAGCGTTGACCTTAGCCAGTTACCTGTAAAAATAAGGGTCATGCAGATGGTTGGGGTTCCTTATCCAAAAGATTATGACCAAAAAGCAATCAGTGATTATAAGGTGCAGGCCCAAAAGATCGCTGACGAATTAAAGGTATCCGGTGTTGTAGTCGCCCCAGATAAAGAAATTATTGCTGTTATTGCATACCTGCATAAATTGGGAAGGGATATATCACCGGCCAATCAAAAAAATAAATGAGGGTTAAAAAGTTGAGAAGATGAGTTTTGTCAGTAATGTTCTTAATGGTGTAAATGGAATTCAATACTTTTACATAGTAGGTATATTTATTTTTATTGGACTTTTTATTGTCATGATTTACAGAACAATAAAAATCCCAAAAAATGATTTGACGAAAATCAAAAGCTCAATTCTTGACGACGACAATATAGAACCAAATGAAATAAAATAACATGGTTTGTTATGAAAGAAGAAAACAAAGACATCATCGTTCCTACTGAAGATGAAAACATGCATGACGGGACTGATTCTGATGGTATTAAAGAGCTTAATAATCCTGCACCAAATTGGATCATATTTGTTTTTTTATTGACTTATGGCTTTTCTCTTTTCTATGCCATTCATTATTTTGGATATCCCAACAACGGCAATGATCAGGTCAGTGAATACAAAGCCAAGGTTGCAGCTGTCGAAATGAGCAAAAGGCAAATGCAAAAAGATGCAAATGGAGGTATCATTTTGACTAAAGAGGAAATCCTCGTAGAGGGAGCCAAACTTTTTGTTCAGAAAGGATGTATAGCATGTCATGGAATGAAAGGGGAGGGCAATAATATTGGGCCCAACCTAACCGATAATTTTTGGATCAACGGTTGTTCACAAGAAAAATTGATCGCAATGATCACCGAAGGAAAGCCCGAAAAGGGAATGACACCTTTTAAAACGATGATGACACCCGAGCAAATTAAAAATGTTGCCACATATGTAAAGGATGGTTTAGTTGGAAGCAATCCACCAAATGCAAAAGCACCGCAGGGTGTGGAGTGTAAACCCTGAGCAATTCCTACAGATATTTTGACTTTTTAATATGGAATCTGAATCCCAAAGCGCGTTTCGCGACCGCCCGATCAATATAGATGAAGGTGGAAAGCGGAAATGGATCTATGCAAAACAACCCAAAGGAAAGTGGTATGTCCGACGGACCATTGTAGGTTGGCTCGCCATCTCATTTCTCGTGTTGGCCCCTTTTATCAAAATCAATGGTAATCCGTTGATGCTTTTTGATATCGCTAACCGTAAATTCTCGATTTTTGGTCAGATGATCTGGGCACAGGATTCGTATTTACTGGCATTGATAATGGCCGTAACGGTTGTATTTATTGTGCTGTTTACAGTAATTTATGGCCGGTTATGGTGTGGATGGGCGTGCCCACAGACTGTGTTTTTAGAGATGATTTACCGTCGTATTGAATATCTTTTTGAGGGAAATTATCGGAATCATCGGATTACAAAAGAGTCAACATCACGGACAGTTTTATTGAAAATTGCAAAACATATCGTTTTCTTTATTGTATCTATCCTGATTACAAATATTTTTCTGAATTGGGTGATAGGGCCTGAACACTTGTTCTCGATTATTACTGCGCCAATCAGTGAAAACTGGTTTGGTTTTTTGGCCATGCTGGGATTGTCGCTGTTTTATTATTGGATTTATGCTTTTTTTAGGGAACAGGTTTGTACGATGATCTGTCCCTATGGAAGGATTCAGGGTGCATTGCTTGATTCCCGGACAATTGGTGTAATCTATGATTATAAAAGAGGTGAACCACGCGGGGCCAGAAATTCGGGTGATTGTATTAATTGCCATGCTTGCATAGCCGTTTGTCCGACTGGTATTGATATAAAGAATGGGAGCCAATTGGAATGTATCAATTGTACAGCCTGCATCGACGAATGTAATCTCGTGATGAAACGGATCCGAAAACCTGAAAACCTGATCCGTTTTGATTCAGTCCTTGGTATTGAAACCGGAAAACGATCGATCCTTAATGCCAGGACTTATGCTTATTCTGCAGTTTTGGTAATTTTAATTGCAGTTTTGGGTGTGACAATCTTTAACCGTAAAACTCTTGAAACTACAATTCTCAGGGTTCCAGGCTCGATCTATCAGCAGGTCGATTCAGTTACCTATTCAAACCTTTACCTTGTTAAGATTATCAATAAAACTCAGGTTGATAAGAATTTGCAAATGAAACTTTTAACTCCTGTTTCAGGTAAACTGCAACTGACTACCGGGCAGAGTAATCTAAAAAAACAGGGAATCCTCGAAAGTATTTTAATCGTGAATCTTAACCGGAATGAACTGACCGGGAAAAGCACAAATATAAAGATCGGGATTTTCGAAGGTGAAACGCTGCTGGAAACCTATTCCACTAATTTTATAGGGCCAGTTAAATAACAAGAAAAATATTGAACTTATGAAACTAAATTGGGGACAGGGCATATTTCTGTTTTTCGTGGTTTTTATTTCTTTGGGAATCTCTTTTGTTGTTTTTTCGCTCCGGCAAAATAATGACCTTGTAACTGACGATTATTATGAAAAAGGGGCAGACTACTCCCGTCAGATGGAAATAAACAGTAGATCTGCAGTTTACATTGACAGTATCCAACTAGTAAACCAAAATGGTAAGATAATTGCCCGGTTTTCGAAATCTATTGACTTGATGGCTGATACGATGCAGGTTTATTTCTTTAGGCCTTCAGACAAGCGGCTGGATTATACTTTTCAATCTTTACTAAAATCTGATTCATTGATGATTGAAAAGAACAATCTTCAAAAGGGTCGGTTCAAGGTGAAATTTCAATGGAACGGTCTGCTTAAATCCTATATGGTTGAAAAAGAATTTTTTGTCGAATAGCCTGGTTCATCACGAATAATAATGGAAATATTAATCACGGCTTTTGTATTGGGTATCATGGGCAGTTTTCATTGTGTGGGTATGTGTGGCCCAATTGCATTGAGCTTGCCGTTACGTGGCAAAAATTTTCTGCAAAAAACAACCGGAGGCTTATTGTATAATTTGGGTCGCACCTTTACCTATGGAATCATAGGGCTGTTTTTTGGTCTGATTGGGCAGGGTTTTCATTTTCTTGGCTTTCAACAATTGATTTCAATCCTGATGGGAGGATTGATGGTTTTTTCAATTTTGGTTCCATTATTATTCCCGAATCGTCTTGAGGTTCATTTTGAGTTTTTGGCCGGTTCTCTGCGTCGGGCAATTCAACAGTTATTCAGGGTCCGTTCATACAAAGGATTATTTTTTATTGGTTTATTGAATGGTTTGTTACCCTGTGGTCTGGTTTATATGGCAATTGCCGGGGCGATTGGTACGGGGAGCGTTTTCATGGGATCCGCTTATATGGTACTTTTTGGCCTTGGCACACTCCCGTTGATGCTTTTGATCTCCTGGCTCGGGAATATGCTCAGCATTTCAATCCGGAATAAAATGAACAAACTGATCCCCTATATGATTGTCATTATCGGTGTGATTTTTATTTTACGGGGACTGAGTCTGGGAATACCTTACCTAAGCCCACCAAAGGAGAAACTTACACCATCTGTGCATATGAAAACAACCACTTCTGAAAATGCCTCTGCAACAATCAAGCACGCTTGTTGCCAACCTGATACCTTAAAAATTAAACCGTGATTAATATTTTGATATACAATAAATTAGAATGAATACGCTGTAACTGATGACCGATCATATTTGTTTACATTGTGGAGCCCAATGTGGTAAAACTCCGGTTATATACAATCAGCATCAATTTTGTTGTTCAGGTTGCAAACAGGTTTATCAGCTATTGAACGAGAGCAAACTTCAGCAATACTATTCAATTGAAAAT